>Ga0307983_1000014_pt1 | contig 171923 bp, 173 predicted proteins | sample OrgLakmetagen991_FD_201845 | JGI IMG/M metagenome (GOLD analysis project Ga0307983, IMG submission 201845) | Saline water microbial communities from Organic Lake, Antarctica - #991 | ecosystem: Environmental > Aquatic > Non-marine Saline and Alkaline > Saline | place: Antarctica: Organic Lake...
AGGAGATCGCCCTGTCTCGAATAGCGGCAAGTCCGGTGTCTAGGCTGATCCCCCTTGCACCAGCGCGTGAAAATTTAATGCCGTTGTAGCTAGAAGGATTGTGACTAGCAGTGAACATCGCAGCTGGCATGTTCAGAAAACCAGACGCGTAGTAATTCATATCGGTGGAACAAAGCCCCATCATCACAACGTTCGCTCCGCGCTTCCTTGCGCCAAGGCAAAAGGCAGCCGCAAAACCTGGAGAGGAATCTCTCATGTCATGGCCGACCACTAATTCTTTACCGACAAGGTCCAACTCATCGGCGAACGCCGCACCGAAGCATTCGACAACCTCATCGGTTAGCTGGGTGCCCACCAGGCCGCGAACGTCGTAGGTCTTTACGAAAGCATCAAAGTCGGTCACAAAACATCTCCTGTTTATCTAGCCCGCCAAGAATACAATGGCCAAATGGCTTCCAAACCGCAGAAAAGAGATCGTCACGGTAGGGGCCTGCGCAGGCCAATCCCCTCCAAGCTGTTTAGTCACGGCCTAACCCGGGTCTCTTTTTTCCAGGATGCAGTTGCCGATACCGCCGACTACCTTCGATCTAGGTTCCCAGAAGAGCTTGGCGCCTTGAATTGGAAAATAGAAGAAGTCCCGCTCCAGGAGCGCCCAGAGTCGCTAAACCGCTGGCACACAAAGCCCCAGACCATGACCATAATTCTTTACCGAATTCCTATTGAGCGAGGCGTAAACTTTAGGACTTCGGACCCAAGAATTCAGATTGAACAGGCGGTAGTTTCGGCTGCGGCAAGCCTGCTAGGCAAAGACCCTTGGGATTTACTTGACCAGGGTTAGCTAGCGAATAGTTACCGAGAGTGCGTCTCCAAAGTTTTGGTTTTCACGAGGATTTATGACCGCGTAACCCGGCACATCAATAACCTCGAGTGCTGCGGTAAATTTCGATGCCGAGTTAATGCGGATTGAATCTCCGGATAACAGCAGCGAAAACTGAGACAGCGACGCTATTTCAAAGCTCTGGTATTCCACGTTGCTGCCGGTTTTTATCTCCAGGTTTAGAATCAGCGCAGCCAACCCGAAGTTTGCGACGTGCAATCGTGTTTTGTAGTTCGGAACCGGAAGAGTTAGATCATTGAATTCTGAGGCTGGCGTCAACCAAGAAAAATCGAGAGCCGGTTGGAGAATTGTGTTTCTAACACCAGATAACAGCGGCACAGCGCTTTCCACCCTCAATAAATAATCGCCGTCGATCAAATCGAGTTGAACCTCAGCAAAGCTTTCAGGCTCAACCAGTTGCCGGAGGACCACGACGTTATTGCTCGACACCGCAGAAATGACAGCTTCGGTTGGAATTTCTCCGGGGTTGAAAAGCCTTAAAACTGGCTTTTCAAACCCTTCAGAACGAACGCTGAGACCGGTTATCAAATTCTCGACCGCAGGCTCCAGACTCGGAAGCTGCAAATCCACTCCTCGAGTTGACAGCCCAGCCGTCGCTCTTTGTTGCATCGCAACCGAAACTGGAACTCCACTGGTTTCAAACCTGAGAGCAAAAACCGGCTGTTGGAAAATTATCGAGGACACCGGCAGCACTTCAGTTTGGCCAGCGGCCAAACTGACTTGCTTTAAAATTTTGCCGCCTGGAACCAAGAACTCAAGCGAAACTAGGGTTTCGGTTTCGCTGGGGTTAGCAATTAGCATCACGGTTTCTTGCCCCAATGCTGCGGCCCCGGAGATAAACCAGCCGCTAAACACCGGTTGCGAACAGGGGCTTGCCATAAACCCGGTTGCTCGCTCCCTTGAAATCCCTTGGGCCTGAATCACTGACAAAAGCGCAGTTGACTGGTTGTCTCCAGTTACAACCGCCCTGGTGCCAGCGGTCGTTTTGAGACCGGGATCAACTATGAAGTTCCCACTTCCCAAGAACGGATAAATACTCGCCTCGCCAATGCGGTCAATTTGGCCAAGTTCAATTCCAGACTCGCCACCAACTTCAACAAACGCGCCGGGACAATAAACCTCAAGCGGCAGTGGCTCCACGGCCACAGCCTTGGGACTTGGCGTTGCGAATGAGGTTGATATGGCAGGTAGCTGTGCAACAACAATTTGCGAAATAAAAAGCCCAATTAAAGCGATTACAAGAACAATGCGGGAAGCAATTTTCACTTTTCACTCCTTGCTCTTCTGGTTCCTCGAATCGAAGCAGGCGTGGGAATTGCCAGCAGCAAGAATGCGGCCAGGATTCCTAGTTCAAGATTTTTACTGTCTGATCTCCTAGCACTCGACGGATTATCAGCAGTTGCCCCTAGCACCTGCCATAGGTAGCCGTAAGGGGTCTCTCCAGCTGCCTGCAGCATGGTCATGGAATCTATTGCCACCCTCGCACTGGAGATGCTCTCCTGATCCTCCCCGTCAAGCAATACAAAATCAATACCCAGGACCAAAAGTAGTTCTGCCACTCCGGAAGAATTCCCTGCGACCAGCGAGCCCGTCAATTGGCCAAGCTCAGCGGCGATTGGTGATTCCGGCAGCAAAAGTTCATAGGCCAGACTCTTTTGCTCGAGGGTTTTTCCCGCGCCCCAGTCGAGTTGAGCATCAACCTGGTCTCCGATGACATCAATCTTTAGGGTTCTGACTCCAACATCAACTTCTGAAGCCGCAACCACCAAAGCCGGCGCCTGTCGCTGGGTTCCAAAATAACTCTGGGTAGGTGCCAGCGGCCCGAAAGCAAAACCAGAAGCCAACAAGCCTGCACTTGCAGCGAATGACGCCGAGGCAATTGCCCATCTTTTTGTGATGCCATCGAGGAACAACCCGGCACCAACTAGCAACGCCGCAAAACTTAGCGCCTGCATAGCGAAGCTGCCAGCAATCGGTTGATACAGGCTTGCGAACCAAAAAATAATTGCGATCACCCACACGCTCACCGAAACCGCCAGTCGACTTCCAAAAAGACTTGCCGCGGCAGTCAGTGCCGCTGAACCAAGAAAGATGAGGGCAATGACCGATGAGTAGGAACTTTGCGGCAATAAAAATGCTGAGCTTGTGACGCTCAGTAGTGCCCACTGGTTTTGCTCAAACACCAGAAGCGTCCAAGGGTAAAGGAGCACCGCTCCCGGCAACAAGAACCAGAGCATTATCGGAAGCTTGCGGATGTTATTGGCACCAAGCGCGATTCCAAACACTATGGAAAGCAGGAAGATAATTGGGTTGCTGACCGCGACGAATGCGGCTGCCAAGCCAGCTAACCCAACCCAGCGCCAGGTTCTTGCCGAGTTATAGCCGGTGGCGGCCTTGATCAGGAAAAAGATCAACCAGGGCGCTATCGAAATTATTACCAAGTCTGCCACCCCAGCCATGGCCTGAACCATTAGGACCTGAGGGCTAATGCTATAAATCAGTGCCACTAAATTTCTCACCCAGACCCGAGAGATGAACAAGCTGGTCAGCATCCAGAAACCTACGAACCCAATGCTGGGTGCCACGAAGACGAAGATAGCCAGCGCCAAACTCGGATTGGAATTTAGAGCGAGCCCGAAAAAAGATAGTGCCCAATTAAAAGGATCTGTTGGTAAATCGATGCCGGCCAAATAAGGAACCTGGGCCAAGCCCGTCGCTGACCAAATCGATTGAAATGAATCACCAAGCGGAACCATGCGAGCGGCGTACAAGGCACCGCTGGGAAACAGCGACCAGCCGAAAATAAGTGGCAGCAACCCTAGCCAGACAGAACCGCTACCGATCAGTCCTTTTCCAGTTGACTCGGGTGTTTCCGGTCCTTGCTCAAATTTAGATTCTCTGCGCTTTTTCCGCTGTGCACGAGTTGCCAAAAAATCTCTCAGCGGTCTGGTTTTCCCGAGCTCACGAAGCTTCCTGCGAGCGCCGAGCCTTGATCCGATTGTGAACCAGGCCCAGAGCCAGGCCGCAAATTGACCGAAGATTCGAGTTGGCTTTTTGGTTATCAAATTCTGCGGGATTGAAATCAAAGCTGCCAGCGGAAGTACCAAGTAGACAAGCGGTAATAACAAAGTCGGCGCGAAGATGCCGGCAAGATGAACATGAGCTCTTGAGAGAGCTTGGGTCCGATTCCCACCAATCCATTTTCTAGTTCGAGCCTCTTTCATGGACAGGCCGCGGTGAGAGACCCTGGCCTTCGGCTCGACAACCACCCGGAACCCGGCAACCCTTGCTTGGGAACACAATTCGATGTCTTGGGCAAACATTGGAGACGAGTCGTTGAGACCGCCCAGCTTTTGCCAGAGACCTACTGCCACCAACATGCCAGCGGTGGAAACCGCAAGAGTATCTCTCGAGCCATCGTGCTGACCTTGGTCGTACTGATTTTCAACCAAGAGGAATGGCCTGCCGGTCGGGGTGACAGTGATTCCAAGTTGCTGAATTTGAATCTCGTTCCCCCACTCCAAAAGCTTCGGGCCGACGATGGCAACCGACGGAGATAGCTCAGCCGCGCTGGCTAGCATTTGAAGTGCTGTGGGTTCGGGAGCAGAGTCATCGTGGAGAATCCAAAGCCAGCCGGGCAAAGTCTTTAGGGACTGCACTCCAGAGTCAATTGCGGCACCCAGTTTGATGTCCCCTGGTTCAATAACTGAGTAACCAAATTGCTTGGCTATTTCTATGCAGGCCGAATCGGAGCTGGTTTCAACAACCACGATCTGCTGACTTAGATGCGTCTGGACGGATAATGCCTTGAGAGTGGTGGCTAAATAATCAACCGTCCCGTGCGAGACGACGACTGTCGCTACCGAGAGCGTTGACACGTTAACTATGCAGACTTGCGCAGACGGCGACGCTCTCGCTCAGAAAGTCCACCCCAAATGCCAAATCGCTCATCGTTTTGCAGCGCATACTCTAGGCACTGAGACCTGACTGAGCACTGCGAACAAATTTTCTTAGCGTCTCTTGTCGATCCACCTTTTTCTGGGAAAAAAGCCTCTGGGTCGGTCTGGGAGCAAAGAGCGTCCTCTTGCCAGCCGAGGGGATTGCCCTCTAAGTCGCCATAAGAACCCGCTACTCCAAGTCGAAGCACATCGACGAACCAATTGGAGGGCACTTGACCGCGCTGTTCCATGCTCATTCCCCTATCTCAAGAAATCTATTGGTGTAATTACACCGTTGTAAGTATGTCGCTGTCAAGTCCGGCTATTTACCAAATTTTCTTTTTGTTCATAAACCCTCAAGGTAACCTTTAGACATGAAATTACTTGTGACTGGAGGTGCTGGATACATCGGCGCTCACGTTGTTGCTCTTGCCCAGCAAGCTGGGCACGAACCTACCATTGTTGATGACCTTGTCACGGGAGTAGCCGCAAGGGTCGACTCCGAAGTCATAAAGCTCTCGCTGGGAGCCCCAGAGGCCGTCGAGCGACTTTCTGAAATAATGCGCCAAACTAAATTCGATGCGGTAATTCACCTGGCCGCTAGGAAGCAGGTTGGGCAATCCGTAGAGATGCCCGAGCAGTATTACCTCGACAACATTGGGGGGCTGGCAAATCTGTTGCTGGCCATGCGTGCAAATAATGTCCTCAAATTTGTCTTCTCGTCTTCGGCTGCGACCTATGGCATGCCGGAGGTAGATCTGGTGACAGAAGGCCAACCTCCAAAACCCATAAACCCATATGGCGAAACCAAATTGATCGGCGAGTGGATGGTCGCAAACGCCGCCAATTGGGGCCTCAGGGGCGTGAACCTTCGATATTTCAACGTCGCAGGCTGCGCGTCTAGTCAGCTTGCCGACACGGCCGAACTGAACTTGATTCCGATTGCGATTGCTCAACTAAAACGTGGAGAACAGCCAATTGTTTTTGGCACAGACTATCCAACGCCGGATGGCAGTTGTATTAGGGATTATGTGCACGTGGGAGACCTCGCCAAAGCCCACCTCATGGCGGTGGATTATCTAAAGCAACCCGAACAAAAATACGCGACCTTCAACGTTGGAACGGGCCGAGGCGCTTCGGTGCTTGAAGTTTTAGCGGAACTCAAGAAAGCATCCGGTATTCAATTCAAAGAGGTGCTAGCCGACCGCAGACCAGGCGATCCCCCGAGGTTGGTTGCGAACACCGAGCGCATTGAAAAAGTGCTGGGATTCAAAGCAAGCTTTGGGCTGGAAGACATTGTCAAATCAGCTTGGGATGCTGCTAATTAGGTACTTTTAGCACCTGACCGACTCGAATGAAATTCGCATTATTAATGCGGTTTAGCGAAGCTAGCGCCGAAGAAGAAACTCCGAGCCTTCTAGAGATGCCCCAAATTGAGTCCCCAGAAACCACGGTGTAGGTCTTTTGCACCGCCGGCTCAGCCGGCTCTTGGGCCTGTGCGACATTTGTATTGTCAGTCGATGTTGGAATCTGTAGCAATTGCCCAATTGAGATCCGGTTCGGGTTGGGAATCGAGTTAAGACTTTGGAGAGCTGAGCTAGAAATTCCAAACTTCGACGCTATTCTAAGCAGCGTATCGCCCGATTGGACGCGATATTCAACAACTGTCACAGCCGGTTCAGGGGTTGGGTCAGGTGCTGGCTCCTGCTGGTTAGTTGAATCTGACTTGGGAATCTTGATTACTTGACCGATGGAAATTTGATTTGGGTTTGAAATCGAGTTGTATTCCTGCAGTAGCGAAGCAGTCACACCAAACTTGGCCGCAATTTTGTTCAGACTATCTCCCGACGCAACTCGGTACTCGGTCTCGCCGGAAGACTCAGGGTTTGAATCAGGGTTTGAATCAGGGTTTGAATCAGGGTTTGGGGTCGGCTCAGGCTCTGGAGTGGTCTCCGGAGCTGGTTCTGGGTCCGCCTGAATAACCTCGGGCACTGTTCCGATAAATGAAAGCTCACCGAAATCGCCGGTTGGTATGCCCTCCAAGGAAGCCAGCTGAACCGTTGCCGGAGCTGTTCCAGCTGTAGGAATTCCGCTGGCAAAGTAATTGGTCGCCTGAATGTAGCCGGGGCCATCGCCTCGAAGTCTTGCAAGGTGAGCCCAGGAAGAAATTCTCTGCTTGGTGCCATCTTGAATCAAGTAGAGAATGCCGCTGTTGCTTCTAATGAACTGCCCAACCGAACGAGTTGAAAGCTCCATCGCGGCACAGGTGATGGTCGACAACGGGTAGACGCTGCCAGGAAACTCGGCTGCTGCTCCCGGCGACGTTGGGTAAAGAACCCCTCGATCCAAGAGGTAGACACCGCCGTTGCACTGAACCTTGCCTGAAGTAAATCCGGTTCGAGTTTGCAACCCGGCAAGCTCCTTGCTGCTGATTGTGAATGTCCTGGATTTAGAAACACTCGTTGCCTGCGCCGAAGATGCGAGCTTGATCTTGTTTGTCAGATCATCGACCAAATACAGAGTCGCTGATGAGCTCGATTTCACTATTGAACCCGGTGCAATGGCCTCCCCCACCTTCTCAACGGTATTGATTGCCGACTGCGGCAACTCGATTGCCTTGGACTGTCCAATTAGAGATAAGAACTGGCCAATCATGTTTTTGTTGCTTGATATTCTGCGCTCCGCTGACTGGACGAAGTAAGAAAACTTATTGCCAGCCGAGGTAACGACAGCTGGGGCCGCCAGAGATGCTTCCACGGTTGGTATCCTGGCCAAGAAGGACTCCGGGACAATAACCACTTGATTGGTCCAATTTTCTGGATCGGTCACCGGAAGTTTTCCAGCGGCTGTGATTACAAAGTTTGCTCCAGCCTCACTTGAAACAAAACCTCTGATTTGGTCTGGAGCCAGAGTGGACTCGATTGCCTGTAAGTCAATCGCGGAAGGTGCCTGGTCAAACCATTTGGCCAGTCCGGTGGTGGTCACCAGAGACGGATTTAGAAGATAAGTCTTGCCACCAGAAGCAATGGCCTTCTGTTGGCTGCCGGCAACGGTGAACATCACCGATTCAGATGCCAGGGCGGCTCCGGGTGATACTGATACGACCTGTTCAATAGTCATTGGGGTGGCTTTTATTGACTGACCGCCAACGGTCTGCAATGCAAGATCATCGACTACCACTCGAGAGCTTGAGTTATCGATCCAGTAGCGGTTCCCGTCTTGGGTTTGCACCAAGCGAGTTAGCGTGCCACCGTCGACAAACGTGTTTAGCTGGAGCGAGCTCAATGCAATAGTGATGTCGCAGTTAGCACCGAACTGAGCTGCGATTTGGCAGTCCAGCACCGAATACTTAATGCCATCAACCAGTAGGTATTTTGCGTTACTGGCAGAATCAGAAACCAGCTGTGTGGCCTGACCGCTGGTTGTGAAGCTGTCCAGGTAGGCCTGAGAAATCTCTCCGATTGGACCCAGTGGCCTTAGCGCCGCAAGCAGCCTAGAGTCGCTCACCAAAAACTTTTTATCATTAACAATCAGGAAGGTCTCGGCTCCGGAAGCTTGCAGTAAGTAACCGCCGCCGATTGGTGACCCAAACCAGTCATGGAAAAATCGCCAAAAGTTTCTGTTTCCGTATGCCGAACAACTGTCGCCCGAGCCATACATGTTATTGAGGGCTGCCTGGTTAGGCGTGTAGGGCGTGTAGTAGTAAAGGTTCGCGGTTGCTTGGTTTTTTAACTCAAAGCTCTTGGTTCCACAGGATGACTTTGGGTTGTAGCGCATTGAAACCGTGCGTCCCGGCTTCCAATAGGTGAACGAGCCCTCGGGGTTTCCATACCAACGAAGTTGCTTAGCAGCCCGATAGAGCTGATTGAAAAGCCCAACGTAGACCTTGCCGCAGATTCCAGGATCAGAATCTGGGCAACCAAAGCCCATGGCCGCGCGGTACATGTATGAGGTGGGCTTGGTTGAGGTGATCAGGCCCTGCTCTTTTTGAAGCTTGGTGATCAAAACCTTTGGATTGATCCCACAGGCCACGGCTACCGAATAGATAACCTCAGCGGCACTGGCTGTCGGGTTGGCTGGAATTGCCGAACAAGGTCCCACCTCTTTTGAGGTCGTGGCTGGAGTCTCAGGAATCTCGAGGCTGATGCTCTTGAGGCAATCAATCGCGGGGTTATCCGCACGGCAATTAGAAACTCTCGAATCCAAAAATTGCTGGATGTCCAAAACGCTCATCGATCCAAAATCAAAAAACACACTGTCGCTAATGATTAGGCCCGGATCAAAGGCGCTGGCCGGAGGAGCTGCCTGAGCCGGAGCGATAGCGATTGGCATCGACACCAAGCCAACAACAGCCATTAGGGCCGCGGTTGTTAGCCCGAGTATTTTCCTGAACACTATGGAATCACCACCGAGCTTGCAGGTGATTTACCGAGATGAAATTCTGATTCATACGTGACAGTAACGATGCCGGAGCCAGAAGGTAACTCGGAAAGCGGAAATTCAATTGGAAAACATTGAGTGTAATCAGAAGCTGGTTGCGCTGAAACCTTCACTGTTTTTTCAGTATCGGATCCGATAAACCTCATGGTGCAGGTGCCATCAGATTCGGTTATCCCCTGGACCTTAGCCACTACCTCTAACATTCCAGTGTCAGAGTAGGCTTCGGCGATCAGAATCACCACCTCGGCAGGCAGTTGTTTTATTGCCGGTTCCGAAGTTTCGGTTTCCGCAGGGGTTGTAGTCGGTGTCGGTTCGACTGAAACTTCTGGCTCCCCAGAAGCATCTGTGCTTTGGTTGGTCTCGATTGTTGAAGTCGGCTCTTCAGGTAGCGAGGTAGCTCCCCAGTTCGGATAAAACGCGCTACAACTAGAAAGTAGCAAGGTAGCAGAAATCAGGCTTAGACCAACCATAAATTTGCGCATGACTCACCTCCGAGACACCTTCAACCTTAGGTTGAGATTCTTCAAATAAGGTGAGCATTTTCGCGTTTTCACCAAATGTAAATCAGCTGAGAATTGGCTGATTACAGGCTTTGCTTCAGATTTTGATTCTTTTTCTCGACTTGCTCCGCAATCTCTGCTCGATAAGCGTCAAGTTTGGCTTCTAACTCAGGTGCTGCGATTGCCAAAATTCTTAGAGCCAAAAGCCCGGCATTTTTTGCTCCGTCAATCGAGACGGTGGCCACCGGCACGCCGGCTGGCATTTGGACGATGGACAATAAGGAGTCCATCCCGTCTAGGTTTCCAAGGCTTACTGGGACTCCAATTACTGGCAGGGATGTCATTGAGGCAATCATGCCTGGCAAGTGTGCGGCGCCGCCGGCGCCAGCAATGATTACTTTGACACCATTATTGCTTGCGTTCTTGGCCCAATTCAGCATCTTCTCGGGAGTTCTGTGAGCGCTCAGGACTTCTACCTCAGCCTCAAGACCAAACTCGGCCACGATCTTGTGTGCCTGCTCCATGATTCGCCAATCCGAATCCGAGCCCATAACTATTGCGATTTCTGGCATGTTTTTTCTCCCTCGCTCCAGGCTTTACTCTAGGCGCAAACCGGTTTGGTATATCAGTTCCGCCGCCTCGTGGCAGGCTGCTAACAACTCCAGATGGTTTTCTCCGACAGCTGTTATATGCCCCATTTTCCGCCCCGGACGTGGCACTTTTTGATAGCTGTGAAACTTTAGTTCTGGGAACTTGGCCATGGCCGCGCCATAGTTTTCGACGAAGCCGTTTTCGGAATCAACTCCAAATAGGTTTACCATCACCGAGCCCTCATTCATCAACGCAGTGTCTCCAAGCGGAAGATCCAGTACTGCTCTCAAGTGCTGTTCGAATTGACTGGTTATAGAGCCTTCAATCGAGAAGTGACCCGAATTATGAGGCCGCATTGCCAGCTCGTTAACAAGCAGTTCGCCGCTTGCAGTTTCAAAGATTTCAACCGCCATCACACCTACAACGTCGAGGCCGTCAGCGATCTTATTGGCAATTTCTTTGGCAGCGTCGCTGTCAACTGGGCCCGGAGCCGGTGCAATGACCTCCGAACAAACTCCATTTTTCTGCACTGTCTGAACAGTGTCCCACGCTCTGAGGTCCCCCGATGGGTTTCTGGCAACAAGCTGCGCAAGCTCTCTGACGAAGGGCACTTTTTGCTCGCAAAGCAACTCTGCGCCGTAGTTATCAATCGCTTCGATCCAGTCGGCCACCTCTGATGCTTGGCTTATTACTCGCACGCCCTTGCCGTCGTAGCCACCTATCGGGGTCTTCACGACAATTTCTGGCCCGTTTTCGGCTATGAATCTTGAAATCTCAGCGCCTGATTTTGCTGCCGCCCAGATTGGAACTGGTAGACCCATCTCTGTCAGCGCTTGGCGCATGGCTAGTTTGTTTTGAGCAAAATGTAAAGCAGCTGGACCCGGCCTGATTTTTACATTATTGGCAATGAGTTTTTCCAAAATAACTAACGGAACATGCTCGTGGTCGAAAGTTACGACATCTACCGAAGCGGCAAAGCTTGCCAGCTGATCATAATTTGTGTAGTCGCCAACCTGAGTGGTTGCGTAGTGAGCGGAGGATCCCTCCTGCTCAGCAAAGACTTTGATGTCAATGCCTAACGCTATTGCAGCCGGTTGCATCATTCTGGCAAGCTGGCCGCCGCCTATCACTCCGACCGTTGGCATATCTCTCCTACCTAATTGCTTCTAGTTTCGCAGATGCCAAACGTCGGCCGCCGCTAACGCGACCGGTTCAGGAGTTTCAATAATCAATCGTCCGGTGTCATCGATTGCCACGGCGACTCCGTACAAGTTCTTGCCGCCGGGTAATTCGGCCCTGACTTTCGTGCCTAAAGTGCCGCAGCGGGTTAAAAGCTCTGCCTGAAATCTAGCGATTGCCGCTTCCGGATTCGTCGACAGCTCAGACCAGTAAGTTCTAAGTTCGCTTGCGATTGCACCCAGCAATTGATCTTTTCCAATCGCTACGCCTAATTCTTGAAGTGAAGTTGCAGTGTCCGGGGAGTGTTTTTGAGGCTTGATGTTTATCCCAATGCCCAACACCACCGTGTTTGGATTCACCAGTTCAGCCAAGATTCCAGAGAGCTTTTTACCCTCAACCAAAATGTCATTTGGCCACTTCAAACTAGATTTCACTCCAAACTTTTCCAACGCCGACCCAAGTGCTAGGCCTGCCATGATTGTGATCCAGTCTGTTTGGCGAGGGCTTGCTGGCTTCAACAATATTGAAACCGCTAACGCCTTCCCTGATTCGGTTACCCAGTTGCGGCCAAGTCTGCCAAGTCCCGCCGTTTGCTCATCGGCGGTTACCGCAAAGAATTCTGGAGTATCAGCGTCGAGCCGACGCAGCATTTCCTTATTGGTCGAATCGACCTCAGCAACCTCGACAAGGCCAGCGAACTGATTCTTTGAAATTGGGAAATCCATCCCCAAATGATATCGCATACCGTCTTTTTGTAGGTATCAGAGACATAACCAGTGGTTCTGTTGTAGTAACTATGCAAGATAGGTTCGTTTAAGACCGATAAAGTAAGGCAGATGCAAAGGGACACACGTGGCTGAGAATCAAGATCTATCTACAACGGCAGGAAAGCTGGCAGACCTTCGTCAGCGCTACCACGAAGCCGTCCAGGCCTCTGGCGAAGCCGCTGCAATAAAACAACACGCGAAGGGCAAGAACACTGCGCGCGAGCGCATTGACATGCTGCTTGACCCGGGCTCATTTGTCGAGCTAGATGAATATGTCAGGCATCGCTCGACTGCCTTTGGCATGGAAACAAAACGGCCTTACGGCGACTCCGTTGTGACTGGAATTGGAACAATTAATTCAAGACAAGTCGCGGTTTATTCTCAGGACTTCACTGTTTTTGGCGGATCACTGGGTGAAACCGCCGGCAACAAGATCATCAAGGTGATGGAACTTGCAATCAAAACCGGAGTTCCGCTGATCGGAATCTTGGATTCCGGTGGGGCCAGAATCCAAGAGGGTGTGATTGCCCTTGGTAAATACGGAGAGATTTTTCGCCTAAACACACTGGCCTCGGGTGTCATCCCGCAGATTTCATTAGTCATGGGTCCGGCAGCCGGTGGAGCGGTCTATTCACCGGCACTCACAGACTTTGTAATCATGGTTGATAAGACTTCGAACATGTTCGTGACGGGGCCCGATGTGATTAAGACCGTCACCGGCGAAGACGTTGGAATGGAGGAGCTTGGTGGCGCCCGAACCCACAATGAAACCTCTGGTGTTGCCCATTACCTAGCTGATGACGAAAAAGATGCAATCGATTACGTTCAATCACTGGTTGGTTACCTTCCGGAAAATAACCTTTCGGAATCAGTGACTTACCAATCCGAATCTGAGCTGGAAATTACCGAGGCCGACAAGCTTCTAAACGAGGTAATACCTGATAGCCCGAACCAGCCCTATGACATGAAAGTCATAATCAAGTCTCTGGTTGACGAAGAAGAGTTCTTGGAAATTCAGCCGCTTTTTGCCCCGAACATACTTATTGGCTTTGCGCGCATTGACGGCAACTCAATTGGCATCGTTGCAAACCAACCAATGCAAATGGCCGGCACCCTAAACATTGACGCCGGAGAAAAAGCCGCTCGGTTTGTGAGATTTTGCGATGCATTCTCGATCCCAATCCTCACCCTGGTAGATGTCCCCGGCTATCTTCCCGGGACAGATCAAGAATGGGCCGGAGTTATTAGACGCGGTGCAAAACTGCTTTATGCATATGCGGAAGCAACCGTTCCACTTGTGACAATAATTACCAGAAAGGCCTACGGTGGCGCATATATTGTCATGGGCTCTAAGCAGTTAGGTGCGGACATAAACCTAGCTTGGCCAACAGCGGAGATTGCGGTCATGGGTGGCCAAGGTGCTGTGAACATTTTGTTTAGAGACAAGATCAAAGAGGCCGAAGAACAGGGTCTAGACATTGCGAAGGTTCGCGATCAGCTTGCCAAGGAATACACCTACAACGTGGCTAACCCGTTTTTGGCAGCGGAGCGCGGTGAGCTAGACGGCATTATCGAACCAGCAGCAACCAGACCAGCTGTTATCAGAGCCCTCCGAGCACTCAAGACCAAGCGCGCCAACCTACCTCCGAAGAAGCACGGAAACATTCCACTGTGATGTGGCAATATTCTCAATCCGAAATTCAAGACCTCATCGAAGCCACAGGTGGCAATGAGCATGAGCAAGCAGCTGCAATCGCGGTTGTTACTCAATCGATTATTGAATCCAGGCGCTTGGGTCGAATCGCCACTAAAACGCCGGAATCCTCATGGAACCGTGGTGTGGCCAAATTACGCGGCCAACACGTTGGAAACTGGGCCAACGAGTTCCGAAAATAACCCGATCGAAAAATTGAAACCCCAAATTTCATAGTTCGAAGCGAAAGCGCAAAAACCTAAAGCCTCAGAAAAACTTCCGGGGCGGCAGCACCTGGACTAACAGCCAACAAGCTTACGGTCCAAGTCTCGCCCGCAACGCTTCGAATAACTACTCTTCCAGCGCTTAGGCCATCTAGGGTCTCCACTAACTTATCTGTTATCTGCAATCGCTCTTTGGCCTCAAGTAGGTCCATTCCCCCATCGTCCATGAGAATCACCTCGAGCCCTTTTTTTCGAGCTCCTAAAACTGCTCCTACTAGCTTTTCATCCTGAAATCCTGCGGCTCTCACTTGATCCCTGATACCCGCCTCCCCCAGAAGCAATTCTTTGGTGTCTGAGACAGTCATGTTTCCATTCTTTTGCTCAATCAACTCCAGGAGGGGCAACGCGCTATCGAGAGCTGCTGTCATTCGAAGCCTGGTATGGGCTCTTGCGGCACTTTGTGAAACGCGATCCGAATCGACCACCAATGCGCGACTTAGAAATTCTAATGACGCTCTTCTACTTGACACCAGTGCTGCGAATACCCCTTGAGCCGCGAGAACTAGGAGGATGACCCCGAATAATTGTCCGTTGATCAAGAGCTCAATTCCGCCCCAAATGGTCATCTCCACAATCATTATTAGCGTTCCAGCCCAGGAAATTTTACCGCGCTCACGTACCGCGAGCACCGCCATCAGTGTGCCTATTCCTAAGATAAACCAAATCAAGTCTTGGAAATTAACAGTGTCTCCAATTGCATAGATACCAAGAACAGGAACCACTGCGGCCGTCAACAGGGCGTATATAACCGCCTCGTCCGGCAATCCGAGACCCGGTCTGTGACCGACGGCCCACCCTATGGCTACCAGGTACAGCACGATAGCTACTGCCGCCGGTATCGGTCTTTGATATTCCGTAAAATTCAGGACTCCGAGAACGGCATGATAATAGCCAAAACCCAGCGCAAAAAAGGCTGCGCGCCCGTGGGAATTATTTTTCATTTCGGCCACCTCAAAGACACCGTGGTGCCATTGCCCGCACTCGACCTGATACTGGCTAACCCTCCAACAAGATTCATTCGAGTCAGTATCGACCCGCGAATTCCGATGCGTGATCTGGAAACTCTCTCTGGACGGAAACCTCTCCCGTTGTCAATGATGTGAACGGTCACTAAACCATTACTCGGGCTGTTGAGCTTCAGTTCTAGCTTCGTAAACTCCGAGTGCTTGATGGCATTGTGCATTGCTTGTAAGGCAGCTCCAGTGATGGCTTGAGCGGCCTGATCTGTAATAAACATTGAGACGGCTAAATATCTCGAAACTTTTATCAAGGGGCTTGTCTCTTTCGCCAACTTTCTGAGCGATCGAAAAAGAGCGTTGGAAGTGGTGTTGCCCGACACCGCGATTGAAAATTCGACATTCCTAATCTTTTCCGATGCCTGCATGGCCAGAGCAACTGACGCCCGCCGCTCTTTAGGAGTTTTGGCAGCGATGGCGGACAGTAAAGCGTGGAGCAGCGAATCGTGAATCAAGGCATTGATTCGCTGATCCTCTTTCTCGACCGCATTGACCTTGTACTTATCAATAGAGCTGGCTAGTAATGCCGAGTTCGCTTGGTCTACCTGGCTAGCCCAACTGCAGACTTGCGAGTATATGCCCGCAAGACCAACCACGAGGAAAAATACGAAAAATGTATCCTGCAGGGCGTCGAGAAAATTGGCAAAGTTTGTAGCCTCGACGCCGAGTGAAGTTTGCACGATTTGCCAAGAAATTAAGAGGGTGGATAGATAAATCCAGAAAGGTGGCCGAAGTCCAAAGACAACTGCAACACTTACTGCCGACACAGACACGTTCGTCCAAGTCCAGTGCTGGCCAGATCCAGCGAGGGCAAGACTGGGATAAAGAGTCTCTAATGTCATGGCGGGAGTCAATACAACTGCTAGGAGCCCAACTGCGCCATGGATGCCAAGCATCAAATTGTTTCCTCGACCCACCCACGCTGAGACGCAAATCGCCGCCACGCTGAGGAACAGAGCAACGAGATCTATGTCACTCAGGAAGGTTAAGTGCTCGCGCTGCGAAACCTGTCTGACCCCGAGTTGTAGTGTCAAAAGCCCGAGTAAGATCGCGTAGCCCTTTTTTTATCAAGCTCTCAAGTCGGCCCCTAGCAGCAGACGCAAGAAGCTCCGTCATTTAGAGAAGGTCCCCGGAGATTAGACCGTCTTCGAGAGCTAGCCGGTAAAGATCCACTTTGGTGTGAGCTTCTCGTCCGAGGCGAGCGTATTTGACTCGAACCCTGTCAATGTGCTCTTTTGCAGAACTTGGCGCAACTTCCAGCTGAGACGCCACTTGCTTTAGGCTCATTCCTGAGGCGTAAAGCGATAAAACTTCGCGCTCCCTAGGCGACAGACTGGCATCTTTAAAGTCCGCATCGGAATCAAGAATTGCCGAGGTTTCAGGGTTATTGAGTATCGCCCCGTCGGCGGCCAGTCGAATCATCTCGGCGAGGTATGCCATTGGTTGCGATTTGGGAACAATCGCGATTGCTCCAGCTCTAAGCGCTGTGCGCATCATGTTGACCTTATCTGCAATGCTGTAAACGATAACTGCACTGCCAGCTTCAATCAACTGACGCACGTTCTCCGCAACAAGAGATCCGTCCGCTAACGATAGATCCATGACCACGACTTGGCAGTCCCTGCCATTGATCTGAGCAAGAACTCCTCGGACCGTTTCAGCATTACCCACTAGATCCAATGCTTCGGACTCGCAAATACCGGCAAATCCGAGTCGAACGGCCTCGTGGTCATCAACCACGGCCACTCGAACTCGTGCATTCTTTTTCGATTTGAGCACCATGACGAAATGTTAGCGAGTCAGGGCAGCTACTGTCTCGAAGTGGTGTGTGTGAGGAAAGATGTCGAAGGCTCGCATTGCAACGATTTGGTAACCAGCATCCCCGAGAGTCTTTAAGTCACGAGCAAGTGCTACCGGGTCACAGGCAACATAAATGATATTCCTCGGGCTCAAGCGAATCAGCTGTTCGACCACCTTGTTGGCGGCTCCAGAGCGCGGTGGGTCGAGAATAATTGTGTCAAAAGTACCAGCGGCCTGAGATCGCAAGAACTTCAAAACATCTGCCTGATGGAAGCGCAAATTATCTAGGTCTTGGGAGGAACGCTCACCATCTGCAATCGCCTGCTTCGAAGACTCGATAGCTAAAAATTTAGCTCCGTCAAACTGGGCACTCAGGGTTGCGCTAAACAAACCGGCACCGGAATAAAGATCCAGGTTTTGCTTTTCCGGATCAAGCTTCAGTAGTTTCGCAAAGTCGCTCACACATCCCGTCAATAGCTCAGGTCCCTTGACGTGTGCCTGCCAAAACGACCCTGGACTTAGTCGGAATGTCCTGCCGGCAACTCGTTCGATTAGCTGCTGGTCACCGTTTACCTTCTTGTCTATCAACCACTGGCTATTACCGGTGTTGCTGGTCGCAATCTTAATCTTTTCTACCCCGTTGAAGTTTTTTAGATGCAGTCCGAGCTCTTCTATTTCTTTTACTGCCAACGGCAAGTCGCGGGTGAATACGATTTCGTTGGTTCGAATTTTTGAAGGCCCTGCGGTGCCGGACTCATCCACGTTTAGTTGAACACGAGTACGGTATCGGAGTCCTTGATTTTCCTTGTCACCGGGAGCAGCTTCGACAACTATGTCGGATTCAATACCGGCCATTCTGGAAAGCGCCTCTTGCAGCACTTGGGACTTGAGTACTCGCTGATAGGAAAGCTCGATGTGTCCAAATTCGGCTCCGCCGGCTCCACGAAGTGCTGCCTTCCAGAAATGCTTCACCCTGTGTTCGGATTCCTCTAGCACCTCAAGGGTCTCGGCTCGCAAGAAGCTCTTGGTTTCTTGGACCACCTTCGCCTCGACTAGTTCTCCGGGTATTGCGCCGGAGACGAACACCACTTTCGAGTCGTGTCGGGCGATAAAAACTCCACCGTGGGCAACTTTTTCTATTTTCAGCTTAAGCATCACCTGCTCAGTGTTCCACAGCTAACATCTTTATCGTGATTGATTTCGTACTTGCCTCAACTTCCCCCGCCAGAAAAAAGCTGCTCTCCGAAGCCGGGATTAAGTTTCGCGATCTGGCTCCCGGCGTCGATGAAGACGAAATGGTTGGGCAATTAGCTCCACAAACCGCGAGCGAGCTAACCGAGTTACTGGCCAGAGCCAAGGCTGAAGTGGTTGCAGCGAGCGAGCCTGATTCTCTGGTCCTTGGGTGTGATTCTGCACTGTTGTTTGAGGGGCAAATTCTGGGAAAGCCGCTGACGGCGAACGTTGCGATCGAGCGCTGGAGGTCGATGCGAGGTAAATCCGGATCGCTTTATTCGGGACATCACTTGATTGATGGGCAAAATAACACAGCAGTTTCGCTGGTTACCAGCACCGAGGTTCACTTCGCTGATCTTTCTGATCAGCAAATCGAAACCTATGTTGCAACAAAGGAGCCGCTGCAGGTGGCTGGTGGCTTCACAATTGATGGGCTCGGAGGAGCTTTTGTCGAACAAATCAACGGTGATTACCACACCGTAGTTGGGTTATCGCTGGTTGGATTGCGAAAAATGATGGGTGAGCTCGGGCTTGATTATCAATCTCTCTGGAGGTAACAGATACGAATAGTTGATTTTTTTGTAGATTGAGCATAAACAGCTAACCCAATGTGCCAATAAGCTATCGAACTATGACCGAGCGCAAGATTTCTAAATTACTGATAGCCAACCGTGGCGAAATAGCGGTCAGGATTATCCGTGCAGCCAAAGATAGCGGCATCCAGAGCGTTGCGGTCTATGCGGATTCAGACCGTAATGCCCAGCACGTAAAGCTGGCCGACGAAGCTTATGCTCTCAACGGTGAGAGTGCCGCAGAGTCTTACCTGGTAACCGAGAAAATACTCTCCGCAGCAAAGAAAAGCGGCGCCAACGCGATCCACCCCGGCTACGGATTCCTGTCAGAAAATGCTGAGTTCGCTCAAGCGGTTATTGACCAAGGCTTGATTTGGATTGGCCCAGACGCTCAGGCGATTAGCGAACTTGGCGACAAGGTCTCAGCCCGAAAAATTGCCGAATCGGTTGGTGCACCGATGGCTCCAGGAACACTCAATCCGGTGGAGACCCTGGCCGAAGTTGAGGAGTTTGTGGCGGAGCACGGATTGCCGGTTGCGATCAAGGCAGCCCACGGTGGTGGCGGTCGCGGCATCAAGGTCGTTCGTGAATCTTCTGAAATTGCAGAGTTATTCGAATCAGCCACTCGCGAAGCAATCGCTGCCTTTGGCCGCGGAGAATGCTTCTTGGAAAAATACCTTGAAAAACCACGTCACGTGGAGACCCAGTGTTTGGCCGACAGCCACGGCAATGTCGTGGTTGTCTCAACTAGAGACTGCTCCTTACAGCGTCGACACCAGAAGCTCGTCGAAGAGGCGCCAGCTCCGTTTTTGACCAAAGAGCAAGAGACAATTTTGTACGAGGCATCAAAAGCAATCTTGAAAAAAGTGAACTACGTTGGCGCCGGAACCTGTGAGTTTTTGATCTCCCAGGATGGAACTATTTCCTTTCTGGAGGTCAACACCAGGTTGCAGGTAGAGCACCCCGTATCCGAAGAGGTCACCGGGCTAGATCTAGTGCGCGAGCAGTTCCACATCGCAGAAGGCAAGGCACTTTCCTACTCAGACCCAGAAATCCGTGGTCACTCGATTGAGTTCAGAATCAACGGCGAAGACCCGGGAAATGGCTTCTTGCCAGCCCCAGGTCCAATTCACCAGTTCATCGCCCCTTCGGGGCCGGGTGTCAGAGTTGATTCCGGGGTAGTTTCTGGGGACGTAATTTCAGGCAAGTTTGACTCGATGATGGCAAAGCTGATTGTGACCGGAAAAGACCGGACCGAAGCGCTCGCCAGGTCCCGCAGAGCACTGGCTGAAATGCAGGTGCTCGGGCTCCCAACGGTAATTCCGTTCCACCGAGCAATTGTCGAGCACGAAGCATTTATCGGTACCGAGTCCAACTTTGGAATCTTTACGCGCTGGATTGAAACCGAGTGGGACAACGACGTTGAACCCTGGTCTGGGTCTCAGGAGCACATTCCTGAACCAGAGCCTCGCCACGAAATTGTTGTGGAGGTGGCTGGTAAGCGTCTGGAGGTTTCGGTTCCAAAGCGACTATTGGTCGGCGAAATTGGATCAGCCCAGGGTCATGCTCCTAAGCGTGCGGCCTCTTCAAACGTTGCCGGTCACACTGGCGCCAAAGGAAACAGGCTGCTTGCCCCCATGCAAGCCAGTGTTGTGAAGCTAACGGTGAGTGTTGGAGATGCAATCGAAAAGGGTGACCTGGTTGTAGTTCTAGAGGCAATGAAGATGGAGCAGCCATTGACTGCGCATCGCTCGGGAAAAATCAAGCAAATAGGTGTCGCAGTTGGTGACACCGTTTCAGCCGGTACTTTGTTGATGGAGATAGAGGACTAGCTAATCTTCAATCGGCTGGTGAAGGGCGCTAGCAGCCTCAGCAATCGATCCAGACAGCGACGGATAGACCGTGTAGGTTCTTGCTAACTGGTCAACCGTTAATCGATTCTCAATGGCGACGGCTATTGGATAGATCAGATCAGATGCGGTTGGAGCAACTACCACTCCGCCAATAACTGTGCCGGAACCCACCGAGGCGTAGAGCTTGATAAAGCCCTCTTCGATTCCTTGCATTTTGGCGCGCGGGTTGTTGTCCAACATAATTTTTTGCACTTCACCACGAACCAGGCCTTGTTCGATTTCATCCTGAGACCAGCCGACTGACGCGATCTCAGGTGAGGTGAAAACGTTTGAGGCAACATTGCGCAAATTGGTTGGGACGGACACATCTCCCATGGTGTGGTAGATCGCGGTTCTTCCCTGCATCGCAGCAACCGAAGCCAGAGGTAAGGCCGTGGAACAGTCCCCAACGGCATAAACATTTGCCCTGGAGGTTCTCGCGACCTTGTTCGAAATCACGTGACCGGTTTCATTTAGCTTCACACCGGCTTCTTCCAGACCAATATCTTCAGTGTTGGGAATTGCTCCAACCGCCATCAAACAATGCGACCCAGAAATCACTCGTCCATCCTCTAGGGTCACTTCGACGCTCTCACCCAGGTTCTTCACTGAGGCAGCTCGGGCATTTCGAAGAATCTGCATTCCCTTGCGCTTGAAGACATCCTCAATCAATTCAGCAGCTTCACCGTCGTTTCCGGGAAGAACTTTGTCCCTCGAAGAAACCAGAGTCACCTTGCTGCCAAGATCCAGATAGGCCGAGGCAAACTCTGCCCCGGTGACACCGGAACCAACAACAATCATGTGCTCCGGAAGATCTCCGATGTTATAAAGCTGCTTCCAGTTCAAGATTCTGTTGCCGTCGGTCCTAGCGGTCGGGAGATCCCTGGGTCTCGCCCCAGTGGCAACAATTATGGTTTTGGCCTCGATGCGCTCCGGGGAAGTCTCTCCGGATTTTGTGATTAGGACGTGGTGATTACCATCAAGAACTCCGCGGCCATTGACCACAGTTACGCCCTCGGCCTGCAGGGTTTCCAGCATGTCCTTGGACTGAGACTTTGCTAATTGCAGCAGGCGGCTGTTGATGGCAGGCAAATCGATATCGATAGCCGGTGTTACTCGCTTGCCGTCCACCATTAGCCTGACGCCCAGCGTCGCTGCCGATGCGACGCGCTGCGCAGCCTCAGCGGTTGCGATAAGGGTTTTGGAGGGCACCACGTCGGTTAGCACGGCGTTCCCGCCAATACCATTTTCCTCGACAAGCACGACTTCGGCACCGAGCTGCACTCCGGCCCTAGCAGCTTCGTAGCCACCTGGACCGCCACCTATTACAACAATGCGGTATTTAGACATTTTTTTCGATCACGGTTACTATTCTCTACTAAGTGGGCAAGGGTGTGGTTGGCTAGACTGAATTTTATGACACATCTACTGGCTGATGAGACAATAAACCCCTTCGAAATTGCCCAACAGGCGGCCGACCAGATTCGCCAGCTGTCAGGTGTCGAAAACCATCACGTCGCCCTAACGCTCGGCTCGGGCTGGGCAAAAGCGGCAGACCTCCTCGGCGAAACGGTCAGCGAAATACCGGCTTTTGAAATAATTGGCTTTTCCAAGCCTGCCCTTGCCGGCCACGTCGGAAATATTAGGTCCGTAAAGCTCCCCAATGGAAAATTTGCACTGGTGATTGGTGCCAGGACTCATTTCTATGAAAATCACGGTGTGAGAGCCGTAGTTCACTCGGTTAGAACCGCCGCCAAGACCGGTGCCAAAGTGATGGTCCTCACAAACGGCGCCGGTGGAATCAAGCCCAAGTGGGCTGGTGGCGCAGCCGTACTAATTTCTGATCACATTAATCTGACCGCCTCTAGCCCGCTCGAAGGTGCGACCTTCGTTGACTTAACAGATCTCTACTCCCCAAGACTTCGCGACCTTGCCAAGCAGGTAGATTCGAGCCTTGACGAGGGTGTCTACGTGCAGTTCCGTGGTCCTCACTATGAGACCCCCGCCGAAGTTCAAATGGCAAAAATAATGGGTGGAGATATCGTTGGCATGTCAACTGCTCTGGAGGCAATCGCTGCCAGAGAATCTGGCATGGAGATTCTTGGCATGTCGCTGATCACCAACTTGGCCGCAGGAATCCAGAAAACTCCGCTGAGCCACTCCGAAGTCATTGAAGCGGGCCAGCGAGCTGAAGCAAGGATTTCAAAACTATTGGCCGAAATCGTGGGAAAGATTTGAGTGACCCGCTAAACCAAGCCAAGCGGTGGCTAAATCAAGACCCAGATCCATTGACCAAACTCGAACTTCAAGACCTGATTGATAACGATGATGAAGCCAGCTTGGCTTCTAGATTTGACACCCGCTTAGAATTTGGCACCGCCGGATTGCGCGGAGAACTTGGAGCTGGACCAAGCCGCATGAACCGGGTTGTTGTGGCTCAAACAGCCTCAGGCCTGGCTCAGTTTTTGAACGAGAATCGTGAGACCTATTTGGACCCGTCCGGTTCCCTTAGCGCAGTGATCGGTTACGACGGTCGAACAAACTCAGACATTTTTGCATTGGACAGCGCGGAGATACTGGCCGCAGCCGGAATCACAACCTACCTATTTTCAGAAATGGTCCCGACACCGGTTGCAGCATTCACCGGTCGGCGCCTTGGCGCCAGCCTGACCGTTGTTGTCACTGCAAGTCACAACCCTCCAAGGGATAACGGTTACAAGGTCTACCTCGGAGGGCCAACCGGTGGCAGTCAACTTGTTTCTCCGCAGGATAAGGAAATAGCGAACCTAATAACCGAAGTTTCTGAGCAATCAACTTTTCAAGAAATCCCGAAAAGTAAGAGCTTCGAACTAATTGGACAGCCAGAAATTGACAAGTACCTAGATCGAGCCAAAGAACTAATTAGCCTTAACTCAGCCGATGTTGCCAAGCGATCAGCAATTCACATCACCCACACCGCGCTACACGGAGTTGGTTGGAAAGTGGTGAAGCCACTTATGGCTGATGCCGGCTTCAAGGTGGCTCCGGTGGTCCTGCAGGCAACACCAGATGCTCTGTTCCCAACCGTGGCCTTTCCGAATCCGGAGGAAAAAGGCGCAATGGATCTAAGTTTTGCCGAAGCGGCTAAAAACGGCAGCGACATTATTTTGGCAAATGACCCGGATGCTGACCGACTTGCAGTGGCAGTACTAACTGGCGATGGCTATCAAATGCTGACCGGCGACGAGGTAGGACTGCTGCTTGCAAATCAGCTTGCCCCAAACTGCAAAGCAATTGCGAACTCAATAGTTTCAGCTGACCTATCAGTGCTTGCTAAGCACTTCGGCATTCCTTACACCCAGACGCTGACCGGCTTCAAGTGGATATCCAAGGTCCCCAATCTTGGCTATGGCTACGAGGAAGCCCTTGGTTACTGCGTGGATCCCGAATACACGCCAGACAAAGACGGCATCACTGCGGCTCTGGTCATTGCCCAACTGGCATCGGACCTGAAATCAAAAGGCAAGACCTTATTGGACCAGCTCGAAGATTTAGCTGCGAAATTTGGCCACGTTGCAACCGGTCAGGTTTCGCTTCGAGTCTCGGATTTACAAGTGATAGCCAAGATTATGGCGTCACTGCGAACTGAGCCTCCCAGAAACATTGGAAACAGCCAGATTCAGCTAGAGGATTATCTGGCTAGAACCGATGCTATGAAAACCGATGCACTGATTTTTTCGAGTGAAGCAATCAAGATCATCGTTAGGCCCTCTGGAACTGAACCGAAGATCAAGTGCTACCTTCAGGCTGCTGCCAGCAACAAGCTGGAATCCGCCAAACTGCTTGAAGATCTAAAAATCTGGGCTGAAGCTACTTTGAGTGCTTTGAAATAAAACTTTGAACACTTTTTGGCACCGGCAACGAGGCTGACTCCAGGTCCGCTGGTATTGCAGCATCGGCGGTCGAGCGGAGTGGAATTGTGCCTGACCAAAAGCCAAGGTTCATGTCCGCTTCGGGGTCATCGACTTCGTTTACTGAAATCTTTACTGATGCTTCGTTGAGAGATAGAGCGAGAATCAAAGTGGCAGCAACTTCCTTTTTTGTGGTGGGTCTTGCCTCGCTAACTCTTCCGGGGATCATCGCGTCGCTCACAACATCTAAAGCGCGCTGTTTTTGATCCAGAGGAACTACTTTGGCTTTTCCAAAAAGCACCACCGCTCGATAGTGCATGCCGCTGTTGAAATTACTTCTGGCGACCTTAAGCGCATTTAGCTCGGTGATAGAAACGCAAACCTCTGGTCCAGTCTCGAGAAGACGCATCAGCCTCGAGCCGGCTGAGCCGTGAAGGAAAATTTCATTGCCACTTCGGCCATAGGCCATTGGTATAACCAGCGGAGCACCATCAAGAACGACACCGACGTGTGCCACCAAATTGTCATCCAAGATGCTGTGAAGGTCTGAAACGCTGTCAGAAGCTTTATATCGCATTCGCTGAAGCTTGGTTCGCTCCGTGGAGCCAGGGGTACTAATTCCCAAAGACTAACTCAGCGTGGCTTTTAGCTTTTCTCCAAGTTCGGCCAAATCAAAAATATTATTTATCGCAATTACCTCGGCAGGAATGCCGGCAAGCTGGTCTAGAAGTTCCGGGGTCGCGAGAACGACCTGAGCCATCTTGTTGGTCCCGCGAGCTTCTTCAATCGATACAGCCCTAACCTCGGCTTCGATTCCCAGCAAAGCAAGTGCTCGCTCGGCGTTGGACTTTAGTAAAACACTGGTCCCAATTCCTGCTCCGCAAACCGCATAAATCAACATAGGTTAATTAAAGCGCCTTTTGAAAAGAATTTCCGCTATAACGCTCTGGGCTGAAGCATTTAATAGGCTGTTCATAACATTCTCAGTGCTCATCAACTCTGCAAATTCACCCAGCATTTCCAGGTGGTCGTTTGCATTTGGCGAGCACATTGAAAAAATCAAGCTGACCGGGTCATTTGCCGATCCCGAAGCAACCGGTTTTGAAAGCTTCAAAAGTGCCATCCCTGGCTGAATAACTGAATCGGAAGGCTTGGCATGGGCAAGGGCAAGACCTGGCGCAATTACGAAATAGGGACCCAAAACCTTCAGGCTTTCTAAGACCTCATCGACATAGTTTGCTTTCACCTTCCCTGAGTCGACAAGGAGCGAAACTGATTGTGAAACCGCGGCTTCAAAACTGGGTGAACCGTCTTGAGTCACTATGGAGCCGGATCCAAAATAGCTACTCAGCACCGTTTGCCTCAGCGAAGCCAGCTTCAATCATCTCGATCAACTCCTCACGCTCTTCGACTGCCTGAAAAGCCGCCTCGGCGGCATTTAGCTGCAGCTGCTCAAGGTCTGCCAGCTTGTAGCCAAAAGTATCAACCAAGATCTGAAGCTCTTTGGTGAGACTTGTAGAGCTCATGAGGCGGTTATCGGTATTGACCGTGATGTTGAAACCTAAGTCATACATGATGTCAATCGGGTGGTCCGCCATTGTGTCACCCAGAAGGCTAAAAGCTCCGGTTTGTAGGTTTGACGATGGCGAAACCTCAAGCGCTATCTGGCGATCGTGCACCCACTGGGCCACTGGGCCAAGAACCACAAGATCGGTATCACCATCGGTTCTAGAGAACATAATGTCCTCGACCAGTCGGACACCGTGACCCAGTCTGAGCGCTCTTCCGGAAACTATTGCATCCTTGATGGAATCAATGCCGCTACCCTCACCCGCGTGAACAGTGCAGGGAAACAGTTCACTTGCTAGGTAGTCAAATGCAACCTGGTGATTGGATGGCAAAAACCCCTCTTCAGCCCCCGCGATGTCAAAACCAACGACACCATCATTGCGATGCCTAACTGCAAGCTCGGCAACTTCTAGGGCATTGTCAGCATGACGCATGGCGATAACAATCTGTCCGGTGCGGATAAAACCACCGTCGTCGCCAATTGCCTCCATCCCCCGCTCTAGACCGTCCTGAACGGCCTCGACTGCCTCATCCATGGTCAAGCCTAGATTCAAGTGCTGCTCAGGAGCCCAGCGCAATTCTGCGTAGATGATATTTTCTGCCGCCAAGTCCATAACCGCTTCAAAGGCCACGCGCTCAAGGCCCGCTCTGGTCTGCATGACTCCCACGGTGTGCTGGAAAGTAGAAAGATATCGCTCGAGTGATCCGGAGTCTGCATTGTCTGCAAACCATCCTGCTAGCTCAAACGAATTCGTGCTTGGAAGTTCATGCCCTATTTCGGCAGCGAGCTCAATGATGGTCTGGGACCTAAGACCACCGTCCAGGTGATCGTGGAGTGAAATCTTCGGTAGCGATGCGATGTCCATTTGTTCCTAACTAACTGTCCATAACTAACCATGTTTCTTATTGGCCTGTTTCTAGCTAACCTGGCCCTAGCTAACCCTGCCAAGAATTAGCTTACGTTCCGCAGGCTTGGTCTCTTGGAATCTGATTGCTTCTTCGGCAAGTGCGATGGCGCGCTCAAACCGCTCCGGGGTGTCAGTGTAGAGAGTCATGACTGGATCTCCAGCCTTGACGTGGTCGCCTAGCTGTGCGTGTAATTCGACACCGGCTCCGAACTGAACCTGATCTTCCTTGCGCTCTCTGCCGGCTCCAAGCCTCCAGGAGGCAACACCGATTGACAGAGCTTCCAGCTCCGAGACGTACCCGGACTTACTAGCTCTGATGACGTGCGAATTTGTAGCTTTTGGTAGCTTGGCATCGGGGTCTCCGCCCTGAGCCCTGATCATTTTGCGCCAGACATCAAGCGCCTTGCCGTTATTGAGATTCTCACGAGGATCGACATCCGTCATGCCGCTGAGCGCAAGCATCTCCCTGGCCAATTCGACTGTCAGCTCCACGACATCGGCTGGGCCGCCGCCCGAGAGAACCTCCACCGATTCCTCGACCTCAAGTGAGTTCCCGATTTTCATACCCAGCGGTGTGGACATGTCGGTCAATAGCGCCGAAGTCATAACGCCGGCATCTTTTCCAAGCTGAACAAGCACGGTGGCCAATTCATTTGCTCGGTCAAGAGTCTTCATGAATGCACCAGAACCCACCTTGACATCAAGAACCAATGCCGAGGTTCCCTCGGCTATTTTCTTGCTCATTATCGAGGACGCGATAAGCGGAATAGCCTCCACTGTTCCAGTGACGTCTCTTAGCGAATAAAGCTTGCGATCAGCAGGAGCGAGCCCCTTACCCGCAGCACATATAACCGCTCCTACTTCAGCTAGCTGACTGTAAAGCTCGGTGTTAGAAAGACTCGCCTGCCAACCTGGAATTGCCTCTAGCTTGTCAAGTGTTCCTCCGGTGTGACCAAGACCACGGCCGCTCAGCTGCGGAACGGCAACACCGTAGGAGGCGACCAACGGAGCCAGCGGCAAAGTGATCTTGTCCCCCACGCCACCGGTCGAGTGCTTGTCAGCGGTGGGCTGGGTGAGTCCGGAGAAGTCCAAGCGCTCCCCAGAGGCAATCATCGCCATGGTGAGACCTTTGATTTCGTCTCGACTCATGCCGTTTAGCAAAATGGCCATTGCCATTGCCGACATTTGCTCGTCCGCCACCGCACCCGAGGTGTAGTTCTCGACCAACCAGTTAATTTCAGCGGTCGAAAGCGCTCCGTGTTCGCGCTTTTTGATAATTAGTTCTACGGCACTAAAGCTCATTGCGTTCAAGATCCTTCGGTCCAAAGGCATCCGGAAGTACCTCATTGATTGTCCGGATTCCCGAGACAGTTTGTAAGAGCATTCCCTCAGCGCTGTGCTCGAATAGTAGTTGTCTGCACCTGCCGCATGGCATCAACGGATTTCCTTGGCCATCGACGCAAGCAAATGCCACGAGTTGGCCACCACCGGTTCGAAATAGCTCACTTACTAGTGAGCACTCAGCACATAGTGAGAGCCCGTAGGAAGCGTTCTCAACGTTGACACCAGTAATGATGCGGCCATCGTCACAGATAGCAGCAGCTCCGACTGGAAACTTTGAATAAGGAGAGTATGACTTTGGCAACACGTCGATTGCTTTTTGAGTGAGGCTCTCCCAATCGATATTCAATGATTAGCCCTTCACGTATGGCACTGCCAGGGCCTTGGGTGGCGTGGATTTACCCACAAAACCCACCACCGCAATGATTGTTACCAAATAAGGAACCATCGCAATGAAATCGGAAGGAACACCCGGACTGACCTGACCCGCCCAGATTCGCAAAATAATAGCAAACCCAAACAACAATGCCGCCAGCGCTGCATAGATTGGGTGCCAGCGACCGAGGATTACCACGGCAAGAGCGATGTAGCCCAATCCGCCTGACATATCTCGCCCGAAGGCCCCCGCGTTGCCGATAGTAAGAGCGGCGCCACCAAGACCCGCTATGGCTCCACCGATAGTCACCCACCAGAATCTGGTTCTGCGAACGTTGATTCCAACAGTGTCAGCTGCCAAGGGGTGCTCTCCAACTGCGCGTGCTCGGAGGCCCAACCTGGTTTTGAAAAGCACAAACCAAAGAATTGGCGCAATTAGTAACGCCAAATAAACCGTTATCCGGTTCTCGAATACGATTGGGCCAAGAATTGGGATGTCGCTCAACAACGGAATTTTTATGATTTCCAAAGTGCCAGGAAAGTTCACGTTTTGAGCGTCTTCGGTCAACCACTGCTGGTAGAGGAAGTTAGTGATGCCAATAACAAGCACGTTCAACACCACTCCCACGATGATCTGCTGAGCCATGAATCTGATCGAGAACACCGCCAAAATCATTGAAACTATTGCAGAAGTCACCATGGCCGCAATGATTCCAAATAGGAAATTGTCGGTAATCGAAGACACAACTGCGGCCATAAAGGCCCCAGTTAGCAACTGACCCTCAATCGCGATATTGGTGATTCCGACCCTCTCGCTCATAACTCCAGACATCGCCCCAAGGATTATGGGGACAGCCAGAACCACAGCCGTGCCGGCGATGAAAGCAACTGGAACTGAGCCCTCAGCTGCCAACCAGCCAAGAAGAGCGATAACTCCAATGGCACCAAAAACAATGGATGCCCAAATCGGAGTCTTGAGGTTTCTAAGGGACCTAGAAAGTGAGAACCCCGCAATGGCGAGCATTGCTAAGCCCGAGATAAGGCCAAGAGTGCTGGAGTCAATATCCAGAGTTGGAAGCTGAACTGGGTCAATTCGTCTAGAGATCTCAAAAGCCACCATGCCGTCGCGTCCGAGGTAACCCAAGAACAAAAGCGTTAGTAGCCCGATAGAGCCCATGACGATTGGCGATTTCAGGCCAACCTTTACTTCAATTTCGGTTGAGGTAGTCATTTCGAACCTCCCCTTACAAATATTCGTTTTCGGAAGGCTTCAAGAGCATGGGTAGTTTGCGGTTTCGGCAGTCTAAACAGTGCTCTAATTAGCGGAGGGGCGGCTATAAACAGCACGATGGCTCCCTGGACAATGCCGAGAACCTCCGGAGAGACTCCGACAACCTGCATCGACGGAGCACCGGCGCTAAAGGCTCCAAACAGTAACCCAGCAAGCAAAATACCCGGGGCCGAAGATCCGCCCAATAACGCCACAGTAATAGCATCGAAACCAATGTTTGCGTGGCTGGAAGGTACGACTCCAACCGCGGTGCCAAGTGACTGATTGGCTGCGGCCACTCCGACAAATCCTGCCGACAGCGCCATCGCGAGAATGTAGGTTTTCTCAACGTTGATACCGGCAGCTCTGGCGGCGTCAGGATTGAAGCCCACCATTCTTAGTCGATATCCAATTGTGCTTCGTTCCATGAGCCACCAGAAGACCACAACCGATAGCAGCGCGGCAATCAGACCCCAATGTAACGAATAGCTGTCGCCAAGCAACTTGGGAAACATGGCGGTTTCGGCCGCGGCTTCGGCCTTCGGATTTCCGGAAGCACGCTCCTCCTGGAGCAGGGCAGGATCCCGCATCAAGAATGTAAAGAGAAACACCGCTACGTAGTTCATCATGATTGTCAAGATAACCTCGTGCGCACCGGTTCGAGCTTTGAGAAAACCAACTAGGGCACCCAGAAGCGCAGCGCCAGCTATGCCGGCAATAAGAGCCAAGATTGTGTGCAGTACAAAAGGAAGTTCTAGCCTGGTTGCAACAAAAGTTGCAAATATCATGCCAAAAACCAGTTGACCGGTTCCACCGATGTTAAACAAGCCAACGCGGAAAGTAAGTCCAATTCCGAGGCCAGCGGCAATCAGCGGCGCTCCCAATCGGAGGGTCTCAGTCAGTGGCCTAATTGCCTTCTCAAAAGTCTCAGCATCGGCGTTATAAATGGCTCCGCGGAATAGTGCTCCGTAGCCATCGCTTACCACCGCGAATGCGGCGCCCAGAGCATCGCCAGGCCTTGCAAAGATGTATCCGAGGGACTCAATGAATTCCTTATTCGACACGACCATAAATATCGCGCCAACCAAGAAGCCCAACAAAATCGAAATAACAGTTCTCACCAAACCGCCAGAGAAGATCTCACGAAACACCTGAGGCATGGTGTTGTCCGTTTTGCTTATTTCACTCATGCAGTAACTCCGGCCATTAGCTTTCCAAGATCTTCCCTAGAGGTGCTCGGTTCAACAATTCCAACTATTTTCCCGCGATACATTACGGCAATTCGGTCTGCTAGCGCGAGAACTTCATCTAGCTCCGAAGAGATCAAGACCACAGCCTTACCGGCGTCTCGTTCGGCAAGAATTCGCTCGTGGATGAACTCTATGGACCCCACGTCCACGCCTCGGGTGGGCTGCGAAGCTATCAAGAGACTGACCTCTCTGGAAAGCTCCCTGGCAACGACTACCTTTTGTTGGTTACCGCCCGAAAGCTTGTGAGCCACAGTCTCGGAAGATGGAGTCCGAACGTCGAACTCCTGAACAAGTTCATTCGCGATTTTCTTGCGAGCTGCGAAGTTAATGGTGAGCCCCTTAGTAAACCGGGACTTATAAGAGGAGTTCAACATCAAATTTTCAGCAACAGTGAATTCGGAAACCAGGCCATCGCTCTGACGATCCTCTGGGATAAACCCCACGCCGCTCTCCAGGACTTCACGCACCGACTTGTTTGTGATTTCTTTGCCGTTGAGCGTGGATTTGGTTTTTGAGCCAAAGGGCTTCCTGAGCCCAAGCAAAAATTCAGCGAGTTCAGTTTGGCCGTTGCCCTGAACACCGGCAAGAGCCAAAATCTCTCCGCCTCGAACTTCGAAGCTCACGTCATTTACTGCCTTTTGAGAGCGATCATCCAAAACAGTTACGTGCTCCACCCCCAAAACCACATCCCCAAGAGTTGCGGGCTTTTTGTCGACGGTAAGCATTACCTCGCGGCCCACCATCATAGATGCCAGCTCGGATTCGGAGGCGTCTGGCTTGGCTGAGCCAACAACTTTCCCGAGCCGAATAACTGTGATTCGATCGGCAACCGCTTTTACTTCGCGAAGTTTATGGGTGATAAAAACAATCGAGGTGCCGCTCTTTGCAAGCTGACGCATAATGTCCATAAGTTCATCGGTTTCCTGAGGGGTTAGTACTGCGGTTGGTTCATCCAGCACCAGTACCTTGGCCTCTCTAGATAGAGCCTTTATGATTTCGACTCGCTGCTGAGCTCCCACTGGAAGGTCTTCGACCAGAGCATCAGGGTCGATGTTGAATCCAAATCTTTCCGAGATCTCTAAAACTTGTTTTTTTGCTTGAGCCAAATCAATAACCCCAATGGCATTTGTCGGCTCGTGGCCCAGAGCAACATTCTCTGCGACAGTGAAAACCGGGATCAGCATGAAATGCTGATGCACCATGCCAATGCCGGCTGCCATCGCATCGCCTGGCCCGGAAAAATTCTGTCTCACGCCATCAAGTTCGATGTGACCCTCGTCGGCGGAGTAGAGGCCGTAGAGGACATTCATCAACGTGGATTTACCTGCACCATTCTCACCGAGTAGGGCATGGATCTCGCCCGGTTCAATGACTAGGTCGATTGCTTCATTCGCGGTGACCGCGCCAAAGCGCTTGGTAATACCGCTTAGTTCAAGTTTCAAAAGGCACTCCCTTGTGCGAATACTCTATTTCAAAAACTGAGACAAAAAAGGGCCGCGGAATCTCTCCCACGGCCCTCTTTAGTTTCTAATTAGCTAAGTGGATCAATCTCACCGGAGTTGATTCCGGCTTCGATCTCAACCAGTCGAGCCTTCACAGCATCAGAAATCTCTGAGTCGAAGTCATAGAACGGACTTAGGCCGGTTCCGCCATTCGAAAGAGTTCCAACGTAGGACTCTCCTGAGAACGCTCCGCCAGCTGATAGCTCGCTGATGATGTCGTAAACAGCGTCTGTCATTCGCTTCTCAACTGATGTGAGGACGTATTTTGCGTACTCTGGGCTGAACAGAGCAACGTTCTTGTCGACGCCGATTAGGACTCCGTTTCCGCCAGCCTCATCGATTGCAGACGACTGGGCACCGAACTGGTCGCCACCTACTGCGAACAAGACATCCGCTCCAGCGCTAAGTTGCGTTGCAGACAAAGCCTTTGATTCACCGGAGTTAGGAGTGAAGTTTTCTGTAAATGAGCCGGTTTGGGTCATTGGGTCCCAACCAAGAACGGTGATCTCTACTCCGTTTTCGGCGCCATAAGCCATTGCTCCGTAGTAGTAGCCATCCATAAATATGGTAACTGCTGGGATGTTAACTCCACCGTAGGTTCCGATAATCCCAGTTTTCGAGTAGGAGGCAGCTAGGTAACCTGCAAGGTATGAAGACTGCTCCATTGAGTAGTTGACTGGCTTCAAGTTGGCATTGCCTTCTGAATAACCATCGATGGTTACGAAGTTCATGTCTGGGTTAGCTGCTGCCGCGATGTTTACATCTGTGATTAGACCAAAACCAACTGCGAACGTGATGTCGCAATTCGCGTCAACCATTGCCTGCAAGTTTGGTCCGAAGTCCTGCGGAGTGACTGATTCGGCGTCGTTGATCTCAACACCGAGTTGTGCCTCAGACTTTAGGAGTCCGTCATATACAGACTCGTTGAATGACTTGTCGTTCCAGCTACCTTCGTCAGAAACTGCGCAGGCCAGGTAGTCAACGGCTGGTGCTGCAGATTCGGTTGCGGTAGCGGCTGTCTCGGTCGGCTCGGCCTCTGGGGCAGCGGCACAGCCGGACAGCACTAGTGCTGATGCGCCCATGAGAGCGAAAACAGCAGATGCATTACGTAGCTTCAAGGTTCCTCCTGAATTAGTGAAGGCGCCAATAGCGCCTATTCCAGGGATACTATAGCTCCAGAAAACCCACTCGAAGCGCAAAAATCCAAAGCTTTACACATTTGAAATGTTTGCCTAAAGAAGGTCAGAGTGTCCGGTCAGTTTGAGAGCGTCGACCAAAGCCTTCACCTTTTGAGCGTGGGCCTTGGTGGTGACCAAAAGAGCGTCCGGTGTGTCGACCACGATTATGTCCTCAAGCCCAATCAGGGCGACCAAACGGTTGGTATCGCTAACCAAAATTCCCGATGAGGAATCCGACAAAACTTTGGCAGATCCAAGCACTGCCAAGTTCTTGCTATTACCTTGTGATTGCAGTTCCGCAATGGCGGCAAAGTCGCCCACGTCGTGCCACTCAAAATTGCCCGGCACCACTGCCACCAACCCCATTTTCGCCGCTGGTTCAGCGATGGCATAATCAATGGCGATTTTTTCAAGTCGTGGCCAGATCGACTGGAGCTTGGCTGCTCGCTTTTCAGTGTCCCAGTAATCAGCCAACTCCATGACGCCGGCGTGAAGCGTTGGTTGTGTCTTCGCAAGCACGTCGAGTAAAAGTTTTGCTGGAGCTATGAACATTCCGGCGTTCCACAGATACTTTCCGGATGCCAAGAATTTTTTGGCTTTTTTGATGTCTGGCTTTTCGACAAAGTTAGCAACCTCGAAACCGTCGGTTCCTGAAATTGCCGGCCCTTTTTTGATGTAACCAAAGGCGACCGATGCCTCGGTCGGAACGATGCCAATGGTGACTAGTTTCCCGCTGGCGGCTATTTCAATAGACGCTTCGATTGCGCTCAAGAACTTGTTGTTGTCCCTGATCACGTGGTCAGCGGCAAAAGAGCCGACTATTACTTCTGGGTCTCTCTTGTAGAGCACTGCTGCTGCCAGTGCTATTGCTGCGGTCGAGTCCTTGGGTGACGGCTCAAGAATTAGATTCTCTTCCGCGAGTGACGGCAAGTGCTTTGCAACCGTTACCGCGTGGATATCGCCGGTCACAACCATCATGCGATCCCCAACCAGAGGAGCTAGTCGATCCCAAGTGTCTTGAAGTAACGTTTGGCCTGATCCGGTTAGATCGTGAAGAAATTTAGGAGCACTGGCTCTGGATAACGGCCAAAGCCTCGACCCCACGCCACCGGCTGGAATAATCGCAAAAAAATGATCTTGGCTAACTGTCGATTTTTTATTCACAAAATGACTTTAGATGTTCTTGGCCTAGATTCAAAAGGTTGGCTTTTACTGAGTTACACTTAAAGTCAAAACGTGAACTATCCATGGAGGCTAGCTTGGCAATAAAGCAGGCAGGAACCCTTTACCGAGGCAAAGTCGGAATGTGGTCCTGGGTACTACACCGGATTAGCGGCGTCGGAATCTTTTTCTTTTTACTCGTCCACGTGCTTGATACTGCCCTGGTTCGAGTTAGCCCGGAGGCCTACAACATAGTCATCGAGTCCTACAAAACCCCGGTGGTTGGACTCGCAGAGCTGGGCCTGGTGGGGGCAATCTTGTTTCACGGCCTGAACGGTCTTCGCGTAATCGCGATTGACTTCTGGTCGAAGGGAACGAAATATCAGAGCGCGATGTTCTGGATTGTGATTGCGGTGACTGTCATCGCGGTTGCAGGGTTCACTCCGATGCACCTTGCACGAGTATTCGGACACTAGGGGGTCGATGATGAGCGTAACTATCGAAGTACCAAATCGTCCCAGGACTCGCAAGCAGGCTAACTGGGAGAAGTACGGCTGGCTGTTCATGCGTGTCAGCGGTCCTTTACTAATCGTTCTTATCTTCACCCACCTAGTGGTGAACCTAGTTCTTGGTGATGGCATCAAAGCTATCGACTTTGCCTTCGTGGCCGGCAAATGGGCCGACCCGTTCTGGCAGGTTTGGGATCTAGCGATGCTTTGGCTAGCACTGATCCACGGAACCAACGGAATGCGCACCATTGTCAATGATTATGCAGGTCAAGTAAAGGTACGTCGCGCACTAACCACCACACTGTGGGCAGTATGCGCACTCTTGATTCTGCTTGGAACCCTAGTTATCTTCACCTTCGACCCGTGCCCAGCCGGAGCAGCCGCCGAGCTATTGGCCTCATTCTGCCCAGCGCAGTAAGTAAAGGAATTGAATTGGCGGAAAAAGTGGCAACCGAAGACAACATCACCTACCACTCCTTTGACGTTTTAATTGTCGGCGCCGGAGGCGCCGGCATGCGGGCGGCAATTGAGGCTGGGACGGACCTAAAGGTAGGTGTCGTTTCCAAACTATTTCCAACAAGAAGCCACACTGGAGCCGCTCAGGGCGGAATGGCCGCGGCACTTGCAAACGTGGAGGAAGACAGCTGGGAGTGGCACACTTTCGACACCGTAAAAGGTGGCGACTATCTGGTTGACCAGGATGCGGCCGAAATCTTGGCAAAAGAATCCGTTCAGGCAGTAATTGACCTAGAGAACATGGGCCTTCCTTTCAACAGAACCCCCGACGGCAAGATTGACCAGCGCCGCTTCGGTGGTCACACCAGAGACCACGGCAAGGCACCGGTTAGACGGAGCTGTTATGCAGCTGACAGAACCGGCCACATGATCCTGCAGACTTTGTATCAAAACTGCGTGAAGCTCGGAATCAATTTTTTCAACGAGTTCTACGTTCTGGATTTAGTAATGAACGACGGCAAACCAGCTGGAGTTGTTGCCTACGAGCTTGCTACCGGAGACATTCATGTTTTCCAGGCAAAGTCAATTGTTTTTGCAACCGGTGGATTTGGGAAGATTTACAAAACCACTTCCAACGCACACACCTTAACCGGCGATGGAGTTGCCATTGCCTTCAGAAGAGGCATCCCGCTGGAAGACATGGAGTTCTACCAGTTCCACCCAACCGGCCTCGCTGGTCTGGGCATCCTGCTTTCGGAGGCTGCTCGCGGCGAAGGCGGAATATTGCGAAACTCGGACGGCGAGAGGTTTATGGAGCGCTATGCTCCGACCATTAAAGACCTGGCTCCAAGAGACATGGTTGCAAGAGCGATGGCCAACGAGGTTCGCGAGGGTCGAGGCGGAGGACCCAACAAGGACTACGTTTTCCTAGACTTGACCCACCTTGAGCCAGCGGTTATTGATGCAAAGCTCCCAGACATCACAGAGTTTGCAAGAACCTACCTGGGCGTTGAGCCCTACACCGAGCAAATACCGGTGTTCCCAACCGCTCACTACGCGATGGGAGGCATCCCGACCAACATCAAGGCAGAAGTGCTTTCCGATAATGACACCGTTATTCCAGGGCTTTACGCGGCCGGAGAATGTGCTTGTGTTTCAGTTCACGGCGCAAACCGTTTAGGCACGAACTCACTACTGGACATCAACGTGTTCGGAAAGCGTGCTGGACAGTATTCAGTCGAATATGCAAGGACCGCGACCCAGGTCCCAATGCCGGAAAATGCAGCCGACGATGTCATTGCAATGATTGATAAGGTTCGCCGGTCAAAGGGCAAAGAAAAAATCGGCCAACTTCGCAAAGAGCTCCAAGAGACAATGGACAAAAATGCTCAGGTGTTTAGAACCGAAGAAACCTTGAACGAAGCCCTGGAGAAGGTTAAAGAATTTCGCAAGCGCTACGAAAACATCGCTATCCAGGACCATGGTAAGCGTTTCAACACCGATCTCCTAGAAGCAATTGAACTGAGCTTCCTGTTAGATCTTGCCGAGGTGACAGTTGTTGCTTGCCGCGAGCGCCGAGAATCACGCGGTGCTCACTTGCGCGAGGACTACACGACCCGAGATGACAAGAACTTCATGGTTCACTCCATGGTTTATAAGCAGGACAAGATCGATAAAGACACCGGGATCAACATGAGAATAGGCTGGAAGCCAGTCGTCGTAACCAACTACCAGCCGATGGAGCGCAAGTACTAATGGCCAAACTATCCGTCCCAACTATCGAGTCCTTCAAGGTCACCCTGACAATCAGAAGGTTTGACCCAGAAAATGACTCCGAGCCAAAATGGGTAGATTTTGAAGTTGAGATGTTTGGCACCGATCGAGTTTTAGACGCGCTTCACAAAATCAAGTGGGAACAGGACGGTTCACTGACTTTCCGTCGTTCCTGCGCTCACGGTGTTTGTGGTTCTGACGCAATGCGCATCAACGGTCTAAACCGACTGGCCTGCAAGACCCTAATCAAAGACCTAGACATCTCTAAGCCAATCTTCGTTGAGCCAATCAAAGGCCTACCGGTGGAGAAGGACCTGATTGTCGACATGACACCGTTTTATAAGGCCTACATGGAAATCAATCCATTCCTGGTTGCCACCGATAAGCCCAAGAAGGAGCGGCTGCAGTCTCCAGAGGAGCGCGCCCGCTACGACGACACCACCAAATGCATTCTCTGTGCCGCCTGCACGAGTTCCTGCCCGGTGTTCTGGACCGATGGGCAGTACTTTGGTCCGGCTGCGATTGTGAATGCGCACCGCTTCATCTTCGACTCAAGAGACGAAGACACCGAACTGCGCTTGGACATACTCAATGACAAAGAAGGTGTCTGGCGTTGCCGCACGACTTTCAACTGCACCGAGGCTTGCCCAAGAGGGATTGAAGTAACCAAGGCAATTGCTGAAGTCAAACAGGCCATCTTGCGCGGAAGAGTTTAGAACGTTTCTTTGTTGACAATCTAATGAACTTAAACAGACGAACTGCCCTTACTGGGATTGTCGCCACATCAGCTGCTTTTACCTTGGCCGCATGCGCTGCTGAATCAGACCCGGTGCAAACGACAGCCCCGAGTGACGCGGTCGATGAAACCAGCGCACCTCCTGTATCCGAGCTGCTGCTTGGAAAGGCAAATGACGTGTCGGTTGGTTCCGGCATGAAGTACAAAATAAGCGATGCGCTTACCATCTTGGTTACGCGTCCCGCTCTAGAAACCTTCCGTGCCTTCAACGCGACCTGTACCCACGCCGGCTGCATAGTCACCGGCGTTCGCGAAAATCAAATAGCCTGCGGTTGCCATGGCGCCAGGTTCGACACCGATACCGGCGAACCTCAATCCGGTCCGGCAAGAACCGCACTGGGCAAAATAACCATTGAAGTGCGCGGTGAAGACCTCTTCGTACTGATCTAGCTCATAGATTGGTGTAGATGCTAAAGATTGCAAGCGTAAACGTAAATGGAGTCCGTGCCGCAGCGCGCAAAAACATGGGCACATGGGTTCAAGAATCCAACCCCGATGTGCTGTGCCTACAAGAGGTACGTGCTCCGAGCGAAGATCTAATTGAACTTTCAACCAATGGTCCCCTAGCAATTTCTGAAGGGTGGAACATTTACGATGACCTTGCAACCGCCAAAGGTAGAGCCGGCGTCGCGATTCTTTCCAAGCACAAGGTCTTGTCCACCTCAACCAAACTCGGCCCAGATGATTTTGACTCAGCTGGCAGGTGGCTTGAGGCAGAAATCGAAGTTGGTGGCCAAAAAATCCGCGTTATCAGTTGTTACGTGCACTCCGGAGAAGTCGACACCCCCAAGCAGGTTGAGAAATATAAATTCCTAGACGCCATGACAATACGCGTGCAGGAACTAATTGATTCAGGCCAGCATGCGGTTATCGTTGGCGACCTAAACGTTGGCCACACCGAGCTAGACATAAAAAACTGGAAGGGCAATCTAAAAAATTCAGGCTTCTTGCCAGAAGAGCGTGTGTACTTCGACGGCTTTCAGGAAATGGGCTGGATAGATGTTGGCAGAACAAGTCATCCAGACCAACCCGGCCCCTACACCTGGTGGTCCTATCGAGGTAAGGCCTTCGACACAGACGCCGGTTGGCGAATTGATTACCAGCTTGCTACCCCTGAGTTGGCAAAACTCAGCCAGACTTATCAGGTAGATCGAGCACCGAGCTATGACACCAGGTGGAGTGACCACTCCCCCGTGGTCGTTGAGTACAAACTGTAGGAATAGAAATGACGAAGCCAAACCTGCTGTCGGGCATGCAACCATCGGCTGCGAGCCTTCACCTCGGAAACTACCTGGGTGCTCTCACCCAGTGGGTCATGATGCAAGATCAGTTCAATGCTTACTATGTAATTGTTGACCTGCACGCAATCACGGTGCCTCAAGACCCGATAGTACTTCGGGAAAACACCCGTCGAACAGCGGCTCAGTATCTGGCCGCTGGGTTAGACCCAGAAAAGAGCGCACTATTTGTGCAATCACACGTGCCTGCCCATGCACAACTGGCTTGGGTGCTGAACTGCATCGCCGGTTTCGGCGAGGCCTCCCGCATGACTCAGTTCAAAGACAAGAGCCAAAAAGGCGGTGCTGAGAATTCCTCGGTAGGTCTTTTTACTTATCCAATCTTGCAAGCGGCAGACATTTTGCTTTACCAGCCAACCACGGTCCCGGTTGGCGAAGACCAGCGGCAGCACTTAGAACTTACTCGCGATCTAGCGATGCGTTTCAACTCCCGATACGGTGAAACTTTTCTTATTCCAAAAGCTGAAATCTTACAAGAAACAGCCAAAATTTACGACCTCCAGCTGCCGACGGCGAAAATGTCAAAGTCTGCCACAGACCCCAAGGGCCTTATAAACCTGATGGACGAACCGAACCAAATAACAAAAAAAATTAAGTCTGCTGTCACTGATACCGACGGCGAAATTCGGTTTGACCCAGAAAATAAGCCCGGCATTTCTAACCTTCTGAGCATCTACTCAGCCCTTACCGGAGACCCAATTTCCAAAATCGAAGCAAGCCTCTCCGGCAGTGGCTACGGGGCACTCAAGACTGAGGTTGCTGAAGCGGTGGTTTCAGCGCTTGAGCCGCTTAGAACAAGAACCAATGAACTGCTCGAGGATTCGGCCGAATTGAATCGCTTGCTAGCCAAGGGGGCCGCTAGGGCGAACGAGACTGCCGAAAAGACCCTCAAGGCAGTGTATGAAAACCTAGGACTGGTGACTCCGGTCTAAGGAATTTATCGGCCCAAAAGAGTATTGTTTCTTATAAGCACAGTTCTTCGGGGTCAGTGAAAATCTGAACCGGCGGTTATAGTCCGCGACCCGACTGAAAACATCGCCACCAGCGATGAGACTTCAGTCGGTTGACTTGGTGAAAATCCAAGACCGACGGTTAAAGTCCGGATGAGAGAAGAACTAGGGCGCTATTTGTGCCCTCTTATTTTCCGCGCCCGCGGTTCTGTGTAAACAGGACCGAGAGGGCAAAATGCCAAGCGTAGAGCAGTACGAAACCGCGATGCTACGCGCCCTAGAGATTTCACTCAATGGGCCGGCAACCGGAATAAATCCGCAGGTTGGCGCCACAATTCTAGACCCCGATGGGCAAATCATTAGTGAGGGTTGGCACAGGGGTGCCGGCACCCCACACGCTGAAGTTATGGCTCTTGAAAATTTCGCAAACGAGTTTCCCGGCCAACCTCTAGAAAACCACACTCTCGTGGTCACTCTGGAACCTTGCAACCACGATGGCAAAACCGGCCCCTGCGCCTTAGCTCTGGTGAAGGCCGGTGTGAGCCGAGTGGTATTCGCATCCACTGACCCCGGCAAAGAATCGAGCCATGGATCTAGAACCCTTAAAGACGCCGGCATTGAGGTAATTCCAAGCGTGATGCTGAATCTTGCCGAGGAGCAAAATCGAGTGTGGCTGCAGTCTAAGCGGCTCGGCAGGCCGTTTGTGACTCTCAAGTGGGCCAGCACCTTAGATGGACGTAGCGCTGCTTCTGATGGCACTAGCCAGTGGATTAGCGGATCGGAGTCAAGAATTGACACTCACGCTAGACGCGCAAACGCCGACGGCATTTTGATTGGAACCAACACGGCACTAACTGACGATCCGGAACTAACCGCCAGAAAACCCGACGGCAGTTATTTTGATGACCAGCCGATTCGAATAGTCGTGGGGGAATCTGAGCTTCCGAACAACTTGCGCCTTTACAACGACAAGGCAAAAACCATCGAAATCAAAACCCGTGACTTGCACGATGCTCTCCGGCAGCTTTGGGCCCAGGGTATAAAGCACGTATTTGTTGAAGGTGGACCGAAGCTGGCAAGTGCGTTCGTCGAAGCCAAACTGGTGGATGAATTCATTGTGTATCTAGCGCCAATGCTGCTTGGCGGGCCAAACACCGCCCTTGGTCAAGTTGGCATTACCAACATCAAAGATTCCTGGCAGCTTCAAATACTTGAGACCAAACAACTTGGAAACGACATATTCATAAGAGCAAGGAGCGCCTAATGTTCACCGGAATCATAGAAGAACTTGGAACCGTAACCGGAATAACCAAGCAGCCAGACGCCCTGCGTTTGACGATCAACAGCAAGATGGTACTTGATGACCTCAAGCGCGGTGATTCGATTTCTTGCTCGGGAACTTGCCTGACCGCTATCGAAATTGACGAAAACGGTTTTACCGCGGACGTAATGATGGAAACAATCAAGCTAACCAGCCTGAGTGAAGTTCAAGTTGGTGACCCAATCAATCTGGAACGAGCCATGAACGCCAAGACCCGTTATGGAGGACACGTTGTCCAGGGCCACATCGATGGTGTTGGCGAGTTCGTCTCGCGTGAGACAAGCGATAACTGGGACTGGGTGAGAATTCGAATTCCGAGAGAGCTTTTGCGATACGTAGTGATGAAGGGTTCGATTACCTTTGATGGCATATCGCTAACAGTGAATGAAATCTCGGACGATGTGATTGGGCTTTCTCTGATTCCGGAGACCCTTCAGGTAACAACTCTGGGATCTAAAAAGCCCGGATCAAAAGTCAACCTTGAAGTTGACGTAATGGCAAAGCACATCGAGAGACTCTTGGAGTTCAGGTAAATGGAAATTATTCAATCGAGTATCGAAGAAGTTCTTACCGCTCTTCGAGCCGGCAAGCCGGTGCTGGTCACCGATGCGGAGGACCGCGAAAATGAAGGCGATGCGATAATCGCCGCCGAGTTCGCGACCACCGAGTGGATGGCTTGGATGATTCGCTACACCTCTGGGTATATCTGCGCCCCCATGACCGCGCAGCGGGCCAATGAACTTGACTTGCCACTGATGTGGGTAAACACTCAAGACCCTCACCGAACCGCCTACACCGTGAGCGTCGATGCAACAACCCGCGCTACGACGGGGATCTCGGCTGCCGACAGGGGTCTCACCGCAAGAGTGCTTGCCGACCAAAACTCGTTACCTCTCTCACTCATTCGACCGGGCCACGTTCTACCGCTGCGCGCTAGAGACGGTGGAGTTCTAGAAAGACCGGGTCACACTGAGGCGGCGGTGGACCTATTGAAGCTTGCAGGTCTGGAGCCCGTTGCGATGATGGCGGAGATGGTAAACGACGACGGCACGATGATGCAGCGCGAGGAATTATTTCAGACCGCTCAAAGGTTTAATTTACCTATGACCAGCATTTCACACCTAAGGGATCACATGGCAAAGCGCTCTCCAGAGCTAAACCGCAGTGGTAATAGGATTCGTTTTGAAGCGCAAACTACATTGCCAACGACTCATGGCGACTTCCGCGTGCGCGGCTATTACGATGTTCAAACCAGTGCAGACCACGTGGCGATTATCTCGGGCAATCCAATCGGGAAAGACGTTCTTGTCCGTCTGCACTCAGAGTGCATCACGGGAGAAGCCTTCGGGTCACTCAAGTGCGAATGTGGGCCTCAACTAGACGGTGCTCTAGATGCAATTGCCGCGGACCCGAAGGGTGGAGTCGTAATTTACCTTCGAGGCCAAGAGGGCCGAGGCATCGGACTGTTGAACAAGCTCAAGGCTTATGCCTTGCAGGAAAAACAAGGCATGGACACCGTGGATGCCAACCTTGCCCTAGGACTTCCGAGCGAAGCCAGAGAGTACGGTGCAGCCGTTGCTATTTTGGAGGACTTGGGCATTGAAAGTGTGCGCCTGCTTACAAACAACCCCGACAAGCGTGACTTTTTGGAAAATGCTGGGATAGCAGTTACTGAGACGGTTCCACTGATTGTTGGTCTAGCAGAACAGAACCTTGAGTATTTAGCTGCTAAGCGCGAGCGCATGGGTCATGAATTACCCGCTAACCTTGATAAGTGAGTGGTAGCGGAGCACCAAGCCTAGAAGTTTCAGCAGTCGGCAAGAAAGTCGTTATTGTTGCAACTTTGTGGCACCCAGAAATTATGACAGGCCTGATCACAGGCGCCCAGAAAGAGCTTGAGCTCAATGGAGCAGAAGATGTTCTACTGGCAAGAGTTCCGGGGGCATTTGAACTTCCACTAGCAGCCAAATGGGCTTTTGATCAAGGGGCAGATCTTGTTATCGCACTTGGCGTTGTGATTCAGGGGGGAACTCCTCACTTTGAATATATTTGTACCTCTGCAACCGAAGGGCTGACAAGAGTTCAACTAGATTCAAATAAGCCCATCGGATTTTGCCTTCTGACGGTAAACAATGAACAAGAGGCGCTTGATCGGGCTGGGCTCGTAGGTTCCAAAGAAGACAAAGGCAAAGAAGCAGTGCAGGCCGCCCTGACTATGTCGGCGCTGCTTTCGAGCTCTAACTAAAAGCACCTCAAGACAGCTATCTCCATTTTTGCTTTGCACGCCGCTAATTCTCGAGCAAGCTCGCTCTTAGTTATCTTGACTAGCAATTTGAAACCAAAACAAAAATCCGATGTTCTTCGCCATAGTTTGCAGGTTTGGCGCTCCTAGCGTTACCAACATGATCATTACCGTTGTCCGATTGCGAAGCACTAGGGGCTGGAGCTTGTATCTTTGGTAAATGACTAAAAAGCTTGGTAACCGCAGGGTTAGCGGAACCGAGCAGTACTACACGCCCAAGGACCTTGCCAGCCAACTTGTCGAGCTCACGCTCAAGACCATCCCAGGTGCTGCCGAGAAATCTTTCTTAGAGCCAGCTGGCGGCACGGGAAGTTTCATTGACGCACTCACTCAAGCCGGCATAACCGCAATCACGTCGGTAGATAAGTATCCAAAGCATCCCAATGTGATTGCCGCAGACTTCCTAGAGTGGCGGACTGAACTGACCGGCGTTGTCACGATCTCAAACCCACCTTTCGGAAGAAATAATGCGCTCTCGGTCCCTTTTTTCAACCGCGCAGCCGAGTTCTCGAGTCACATCGGTTTTTTGGTTCCGCGATCTTGGCGAAAGTGGTCTGTTCAAAACCGGTTGGAACCGAGCTTTCATCTGGTTCACGATGTCGACATTGCAGTCCAGTATGAAGACGTTTTTGGTCAAAAAATCACCAAGCGCAATGATCTGAGGACCTGCTTCCAGATTTGGGAAAAGCGCTCTGAACTGCGCCGGACAATAACTGTCCCGGATAATGGGTTTATTCAAAAAACAACTCCGGAACAGGCAGATTTGGCAATAAAGGTTTTTGGCTATGGTTGCGGAAGCGTAATCCATGATTTTCCCCGCAAGCCAAATACGACGCTGATGTTCTTGAAAGTTTTGGGTGAAAGCGTCAAACCATGGCTGAAAGACCTAGATTATGAACGCTTTTCAATAAACACCGCCTACACAAGGGCCCTGTCATTTCAAGAAATAAACTTCCTGATCAACGAACGGGTATTTGGGAATGGCTTTCACAAGAAGTTAGGTTGAACAAATAGTGAGCGAGTATTACCAAGACCCTACCCAAAATCCGAAGAGCCGCGAATACCGCGGACCGCGGGCCAAACTAACCGATCTTTTGCCCTATCTAAAAGAGCACCGACGAACCCTAATTCTTGCCCTATTGCTTTCGGTTTTGGGATCCGCACTGGCGCTCGGTCAGCCGCTACTCATTGGCCAGCTAATAACCGCGGTCCAGGAGAGTCTGGACACCACTGCCCTCGCAGTAATTATCGTGGTGTTGGTCATCAGCTCCGCACTAGTAAATGCCTTTCAGTACTACCTGCTTTATAAAACCGGTGAGGGCGTAGTGCTCTCAACCAGAAAAGCCTTGGTCGCCAGAATGCTTCGTTTGCCGATTTGGCAGTACGACCGCCGCCGCATCGGAGACCTAGTGTCCCGAGTTGGCTCCGACTCAACCCTGCTGAAGGCTGTCCTGACTCAGGGACTCGTCGACGCACTTGGAGGCCTACTTCAGTTTGTCGGCGCGATCGTAGTTATGGCATTTATTGACCCGGTCTTGCTAGGAACAACGCTGTTGGTGGTCTCCGTTGCGGTTGGAGCGATTGCACTTACTGGTCGCAGAATCCGATCGGCGACCACTAAGGCGCAGATGCGTGTCGGTGAAATGAGCGCTGCGGTTGAGCGCGCGCTGAGCGCGATTCGAACCATTCGTGCCTCTCGAGCCGAGAAGCGCGAAACCGAAGAGATTTACAAGGATGCCGAAGCCGCATATGACCAAGGCCTCAGCATCGCAAGGCTCTCGGCTGTTGTCGCGCCCATCGCCCAAGTTGCATTTAATAGCGCATTCATAATCGTGCTGGGGCTCGGTGGCCTGAGAGTAGCAATCGGATCAACGACAATCGCCTCGCTGGTTACCTTCGTGATTTTGCTATTTTTCATGATCGGCCCTTTGATTTCTGCCTTTGGTGCCTACACCTCCGTCATGGGTGCCTTGGGTGCCTTGGCCCGAATCAAAGAAATCATGGACCTAGACGAAGAAGAGGCAGACGGCGACAAGCTTCCAAGGAAAGCCGCCAACTCAACAGCGATTGAATTCCAGAATGTACATTTCCATTACGCCCCAGATGACGGCGAAGAAGCCGAAGACATAATCAAGGGGATTGATATAAAAATCGCTCGAGGATCTAGGGTTGCGCTGGTCGGCCCCTCTGGTGCAGGGAAATCGACAGTGTTCGCGCTAATAGAGCGCTTCTACGAGCCAACCGAAGGTCAGATTCTGCTTGACGGTCAGCCCGTCACTGAGTTCTCGAGAGAGTCACTTCGTCAACAACTGGGCTATGTGGAACAAGATGCCCCTGTGCTCGCAGGGTCCCTGAAAGACAACCTGCTTCTTGGCCGGGCAGACGCTACCGACGAAGAGTTAGAAGCCGTCCTAAAGCAGGTGAACCTAAGCGAAGTTCTAAAGCGTGACACCAAAGGCCTTGGCGCTCAGGTTGGCGAAGACGGCATAATGCTCTCAGGAGGCGAACGCCAGCGATTGGCAATCGCCAGAGCGCTCCTAGCGTCACCAGAAATATTGCTTCTTGACGAATCAACCAGCGCCTTGGATGGCCCAAACGAGCAGCAAATGCGTGAGGCCATCGATGCGGTAGCTCACGATCGCACTCTCTTGATAATCGCCCACCGGCTCTCCACGGTGGTTGATTCGGACCAAATAATAGTTCTAGAACACGGCAAAATAGTGGGAATTGGCACCCACTCGGAGCTGGTCAAGACCACCCCGCTATACACCGACTTAGCAAAGCACCAGCTGCTGGTTTAGCAATAGAGTAGGGACATGACAGCTCATCACGAGATTACTGCCGATCAAGTGGCGGAGCTCGACGCCAACGACCCGTTAGCAAGCTTTCGAGACGAGTTTGTGATCACTGACCCCGATGTTTGCTACCTTGACGGCAACTCTCTTGGCAGGCTACCAAAACGCACAATCGAAGAGGTCAATAAATTTTTGACCAATGAGTGGGGTCCCGAGTTAGTTGACGGCTGGTCACACTGGATTGACCAAGCTCAGCCGGCCGGCGACCTTCTGGCCCGAGCGGTGCTCGGAGCTGGCAGCGGCCAGACCTTGGTTTGCGACACCACCAGCGTGAACTTCTACCAGCTTTGTGTCGCAGCTATAAGTGCCCGGCCAGGCCGTAAAACCGTCATTATCGATTCTTCCAACTTTCCCACCGACCGCTACGTTCTGGCCGGTATTGCTGAAGCAATGGGGCTAAATCTAGTTACCCTAAACACCGATGGTTCCGGCGGACCGGGAGCAGTCGAGATCAACTCTGAGTTTGAAAGAGTAACTGCTTCCGAGCTTGCTAAACACTTGAACGATGATGTTGCGATGGTCACCCTACAGGCAATCAATTATCGCTCTGGGGCAAGACAGGACCTAAAGGCGATAACCGATTTGGTCCGAGAACACGGTGGCCTTGTGGTCTGGGATTGTTCTCATGCCGCCGGTTCTATACAGCTCGATTTCGAAAAAAACGGCGTCGACCTAGCGGTTGGCTGCACCTATAAATACGGCAATTCTGGACCGGGTTCCCCGGCTTGGTTATTTGTCTCGAAGGCAATTCAAACTGAACTACGAGTTCCAATTCAAGGCTGGTTCGCCCAAGACATGCAGTTTGAAATGGGGCCAGACTTTGAGCCGGCAGACAGCATCAGGCGCTACCAGATTGCCAGCCCCTCAATCATTGGCATCAGAGCTGTTGAGGTTGCCTACGAGATGATAGAACGTGCTGGAATTGCCCTTATTGAGCAAAAGGCGGCCAAAGGCACGGAGTTAATGATTGACCTGTTCACACAGTGGCTAGAGCCACTTGGGTTTGAAGTTGCTTCTCCGGCGGAAGCTTCACTCAGAGGTGGGCACATAATCCTTACTCACCCGGATGCCAGACAAATCGCCTATGCGATGAGGAAGATTTCAAAGGTTATTCCTGACTACCGTGAACCAAACGCAATCCGAGTAGCAATCTCACCACTTGCAACCAGTTATACGGAAGTCTACGAGGGCTTTTTACGCTTGCGCGACTTAGTGCAAAGCGGTGAATACGAAAACGTTGTGCAGGACCAGAACCGGGTCACCTAAATGCCCACCGTTGCTCTAGCACTTGGAAGCGGCGGCGCCAGAGGCTACGCCCACATTGGAGCGATTCGAGAGCTTGAAGCGCGAGGCTACAAAATAACAAGCATTTCTGGTACCAGTATGGGCGCCATGGTTGGGGGTCTGTACGCCTCCGGACACCTCGAAGAGTTTGCAGACTGGGTTACCCATCTTTCTCAGAGCTCTGTCATCGGACTTATGGATCCGTCACTAAGAACGCCCGGACTCATCAAGGCAGAACGGGTCATGAAGAAGGTTCGACAGATGCTGAAAGGCGCGAGAATCGAAGATCTAGCTATCCCCTACACTGCGGTTGCAACCGATCTTATGCATTCCAAGGAGGTATGGTTTCAAGAAGGCCCGCTGGATACCGCAATTCGAGCATCAATAGCAATGCCAAGCTTGATCTCTGCGGTAACGATTGGTGGCAGGCTGATGGCCGACGGTGGGTTGCTGAACCCGTTGCCGATAGCGCCACTAGCCTCGCATAATGCCGACTTGCTGGTAGCGATTTCACTGTCCGGACCAAGCGCGGAATCACTCGGGAGCCCATTGCTAATTTCGAGCGACGCAAAGTCCAGAGACCTGAAGACCGACCGATCAAATCTGGCTAAAATTCCTAGGAAAATAAACTCCTTCGATGTGCTGAACCAGGCAATCGAGACAATGCAGGTTCTGATTACTCGCTACCGAACCGCTGGGTACCCGCCAGACTTAATGGTGGAGATACCGATAGATTCAGTGGGAATGCTCGATTTCCACAAGGCTATAAATCAAATTGAGCTCGGCAGAATGCTCACCGCACAGACCTTGGACGAAGTGAATGGATAACCGTGAAACAAGATAAGCACGTCACCTATACTTCCTATCTAAAAATTGATGAACTTCTTCAGTTGCAGCAACCGCTCAGCGATGGTCCTGAACATGACGAGTTGCTCTTCATCACAATCCACCAGGTCTATGAGCTTTGGTTTAAGCAAGTACTTCATGAGGTTGCCGCTCTGCAGGTCAGCCTAGAGGCAGGCAACTCTCACCGAGCCGTGGCGGTGCTGGGCCGAGTAAGAACCATAATGAAAACTTGTGTTTCTCAACTCGATATTTTAGAGACCATGACGCCGTTGCAGTTCAACTCCTTTCGGGAGCGACTGAGTTCAGCAAGCGGATTCCAGTCCGCACAATTTCGCGAGATAGAAGCAGTGCTGGGAAGAAGAGACCAAGCCGGAGCAAAGGCAGATGCAAAATCCGGCATGGGATTGGCCGAGCATCTAAGTGCTGGATCCCCTGCCCGGGAAAGAGTTGAAGCTGCAATGACTCGGAGGTCCGTTTGGGATTCCGCGCTACATTATTTTGATTCCAGAAAACCAATACCTAAGGAACTGCTGTCAAGAGATGTCAGAGTCGCCTGGGAGCCTCACGCGGGCCTGCAAGAAATCCTTATTGACCTACACCGCAATGATCCGGAAGCATCCATGATTGGCGAAGCCCTGGTCGATTTGGATGAAGGGCTTCAGGAATGGCGCTATCGCCACGTGAAGATGGTAGAAAGGACTATTGGCCACAAAATAGGCTCCGCGGGATCGGCGGGAGCAGGCTACTTAGCCGGCACTCTTTTCAACCCGGTCTTCCCCGATCTTTGGGCTATCAGGTCAAGTTTTTAGCGAGCGGCCAGCACAACATTTCTCACCAGCATTGCTCGGGTCATGGGGCCGACTCCGCCAGGGTTTGGTGAAATAAAACCTGCGACCTTTGACACCGAAGGATCCACATCGCCTAAGAGCTTGCCGTCGACCCTGGTTATCCCGACATCTAATACCGCTGCGCCCGGCTTTACCCATTCTGGCTTTATGAAATGTGGGCTACCCAAGGCGGCGACGACTATGTCAGCCCGAGCGATAACAGCCTCAATGTTGGTAGACGCGCTGTGAAGCAGGGTTGGTGTAGCATCAATGCCCTTACGGGTGAGCATTAGCCCAAGTGGTCTTCCAACCGTTAGCCCTCTGCCGATGATTGCAACCTCCGCCCCGCGAAGGTTCACCTCGTAGCGCTCTAGGAGTTCGATAATGCCGCTGGGCGTGCAGGGAAGCGGGCTTGCCATCTGGCCCCCGATGTTCAAAACCAGCTTGCCAAGATTTACCGGGTGTAAGCCGTCGGCATCCTTACCAGGATCAATTAGTTCCAGCATCTCGTTGGCGTTAATCCCGCCCGGAAGCGGCAACTGAACAATGAAGCCGGTTACCTCTTGAGCCTGATTGAGATCTTTTATTGCCGCCTGAACATCTGCCTGAGAAGCAGTTGATGGCAGATCCACCCGAATTGACTGAACACCGACTTCGGCGCAATCGCGATGCTTGCCTGAAACATAGGCCAGTGATCCGGGGTCATCTCCAACCAATAATGTTCCGAGGCCGGCGGTTATGCCTTTGGCCTTAAGGACACTAACTTCGGCTGCAAGCTCTGTCTTTATGGCTTTGGCTGTCGCTAAACCATCAAGTATTCGAGCAGTCAAGAAGCTACCTAGTTTCTAGTCCGTCGTATAACGGGAACGCTTCGGTTAGCACTCGAACTCTGGCTTTCAAAGCCGGAAGGTCTGCGCCCGGAATTACAGCAGCAGCGATGATTTCGGCAACCTCAACAAACTCTTCATCGCCGAAACCTCGAGTGGCAAGAGCGGCTGTTCCAATCCGAACTCCAGAAGTCACCATTGGCGGCCTAGGGTCGTTGGGAACTGAGTTCTTATTTACGGTCACTCCGGCCTCGTGTAGCAGGTTCTCTGCCATTTGACCGTCAACCTCGGAGTTCCTAAGGTCAACAAGCACCAGATGAACGTCAGTGCCGCCGGTCAAAACCGACACTCCGGCTCCGGTGACATCTGCCTGATTCAATCTGTTGGCAATAATCCGTGCTCCGGAGATGGTTCGCTCGAGACGTTCCCTAAACTCTGGCTGCATCGCAGCCTTGAAGGCAACTGCCTTACCGGCGATTACGTGCATCAGCGGTCCACCTTGTTGACCCGGGAACACGGCTGAGTCGATTTTCTTAGCCCACTCCTGCTTGCACAGAATCAGACCAGAACGAGGACCGCCTAGGGTCTTATGAACAGTGGTGGAAATTACGTCAGCGTATGGAACTGGGCTTGGGTGAAGACCGGCAGCCACGAGACCCGCGAAGTGAGCCATGTCGACCCAAAGTTTCGCTCCCACCTCATCGGCAATTGCCCTGAAGGCCGCGAAATCTAAATGTCTGGAATATGCAGACCAGCCGGCAATTAGAACTGCTGGCTTTACATCTATTGCTCGCTGTCGAACAGTCTCCATGTCAATCAAGTGGGTCTCTGGGTCTAGCTCGTAAGAGTGCCCCTCATACATCCGACCCGAAAAATTCAATTTCATGCCGTGGGTCAGATGACCACCGTGGGCGAGACTGAGACCCAAGATGCGATCGCCTGGGCTAGCAAGGGCCATAAGGACTGCGGCGTTCGCACTGGCTCCGGAGTGCGGCTGAACGTTTGCGTGGTCAGCACCGAATAGTTCCTTGGCTCGGTCTCTAGCCAAATCTTCGGCTATGTCAACGACTTCGCAGCCACCGTAGTAGCGCTTTCCTGGGTAGCCCTCGGCGTACTTATTGGTGAGGACTGAGCCTTGGGTTTCCAAGATGGCAGCGGACACAAAGTTCTCGCTTGCAATCATTTCCAAGGTGTGGCGCTGACGATCAAGTTCTTGCTGCAAAACCGCTGCGATTTCCGGATCGACCTCGCTGAGCGGGGACATGAATTTGACTGAATGAGTAAGCATGCCAGAAGTTTACCAGAGATACTTCGGACAAGCTGATGGGCGCCAATAGTATTAGCTGATGCAACCGATTAAAGAACACTGGGTCCTGACCTTTGTCTGCCCGGATCGACCCGGGATAGTCCATGCAATCTCCGGAGCCGTGGTTGAATCCGGTGGAAATATCACCGAGAGTCAGCAATACACCTCCATGGACACTGGTCGTTTTTTTATGAGACTTCAGATCGAAGCCGATATCGCAAAGGCGGATTTCGAGAAGCAGTTCGAGAACATCGCCGAGATTTTTCAAATGCAATACGTCTTGGATTACGTCGATAGACCAATGCGCACAATGGTGCTAGTGACAAAAGCAGATCATTGCCTAAACGATTTGCTCTACCGTCAGCGTGCAGGTCAACTTCCGATAAGAATCCCCAGCGTCTTTGGTAACTCCGACGAGCTCAAAGAGCTGGCCAGCTTCTTTGGCGTTGATTTTGATTCTCACCCCACAAAGAATGACGCTGATAAGGCTGCTTTCGAGAAACGACTGCGAAACTTTATTCATGAGCACGACATCGAACTCATTGTCCTTGCTCGCTACATGCAGATTCTTTCCGCGGAATTCTGCGAGGAGTTTGCAGGGAAGATCATCAACATCCACCACTCGTTCTTGCCAGGCTTCAAGGGTGCGAACCCCTACGCCCAAGCCCATGCTCGCGGAGTAAAGCTGATTGGGGCGACTGCTCACTTTGTGACTCGAGACCTTGATGAGGGTCCGATCATTGAGCAGAACGTGACTCGAGTCGAACACGCATCCTCTAAAGCGCAATTGGTCCAGATCGGTCAAGACGTGGAGTCAAAGACCCTCACCCAGGCGGTGCGCTGGTTCGCAGAGCATCGTGTTCTCCTGGACGGTCAGCGCACCATCATCTTTCGGTAGGCCGCGAAAGCCAAAGCGCTAGCCACTGTCCCGCCTATCAGCCAGGGTAAAAGCTGCGAAACAAAACTCGGCTTCTCCGGTTGCTGCGTAGTCGAAACTAGCTCGGCGGCAAGTGCTCCCTGAATGGGTGATGTCATCGAGTCAGTAAGGTCTTCTTCCTGTTTTCTTTGCTCGGCTTTATCCTCAATATCGACCGGCTCCTGTCCGGAGAGATTCTCTGCTTGCTTCGACTCGATTTGCGTCGTTGTTGTCTCGGCTAACTGCGTCGGTGCCGGAGTTGAACTCTGGCCAGATGCTTCTTGCTCCAGAGCCAAAGACTCTTCGGATTCGATGAATTCAAGAATTTCCTCGATAACCTCAGGCGCAATTACCCGGGGTGCTTCAACTGGTGTCTCGATAGAATCTGGAAGCTGGGGCGCAAACTGGCTTGGAATCTGCGCAACAGGCTGACTTGGGGCTGCTTCTGGAATCGAAGTTGGCTCTGGCTCCGGGGCGGGCGTAACGATCAGTGTTACCTCCAACACGGAGTCACTGGAAGGGCCTAGGTTTCCTGCGGAATCAGACAAAGACAAGGCGGGTAGGGTCCATCGCATGTTCCCTGGAGCGCATTCCACATATTCGAATCTGAGTTCCCCGTTTTCGGCTGTTGTGGCAGGAAGACAGCTGATTACATCAGCCAGGAACTCAACCGCTGCATCTTGAACAAGGCTATCGTCGTGCCTCAGCGTGACAGTCAAGCCGAAATTACCATCAGTTTCGATGATTACAGGCTCCAGCCACTGTGCGGTGGGAGCAGTTGTGTCCCTTGTGAGCTGGAAGACAACTGGTTCAAGCGGACCTTGGTTACCCATGGAATCTCTAGCCGCGTTTGCTAACAGAGTGATTGTAATTTCCCCTTCGTCGCACTGGTTCAGACCTAGTTTTCCGACCAAAAGCTCAGTTATTAAACACCCGGTAACCGCGATGTCATCGGATAATAAGCCCGAGTGAGCTTCGCTACCGGTCAAATCAAAGAGGTACTGGTGGTCAGCCGAATCAATTTGCTCGATAACAAATTCGGGGCCAACCAAGTCAAGCTCAAGTGTTATCGATGGGTTCAGGTCTTCAGCGACCAGTGCCGCGGCTTCTTCGGCCAGTGATGCTTCAAACGCCTTGTTACTGCAGCCGACCGCTAAAAAGGTGTAAGTAGAGACAGTAACCTCAGGCTCTGCCACTAGACAACTTGTGTCCACGATGACTAAATCCGCCGGTGTAGGTACGAAGCTACCCACCACTTCTATGGTGAGTAAGACCTTATTGAAATCCTGTTGAACGGCAGTGAAGGATGTTATTTTCGAAGGGACCTCGTAGCGGATAATTACTTGACCCGCTCCATTCTGAACCCCGGCTTGATGACTGATGTTTTTAACAAGCGAAGTGTTTGCAAAAGAAGATCCGCCGCCGCCGCCACCGCCATCGGCGCAGCAGGAGTCGTCGTCCCCTCCGCCACCGCCGCCGCCATACCAACCGCCACCCCCGCCGCCACCGCCGGCGTTCCAGCTGCTACCTCCCGTGCCAGCAACCCCGAAACCTCCGGGTTGAGCTGAGCTGCCGCCGTTGGACGCGCCCGCGGAGCCTCCAGAATTTTCGCGGCCACCTCCACCTCCGGAACCTTGCCCAGAACCGCCGTTCTCAGCAACCAGATTGCCACCAGCACCGCCTGGGGCTCCGAAATAGCCACCCCCGCCGCCGCCGCCGCCGGCCACAGCTATTCGCTCGCTTAGGTTTTCGCCGGTGCGGATGTCGCTAGCTCCACCGCCAGAGCCCTCGTTGCCCCTTGATCCTCCTGATCGACCTCCGCCGTTATAGCCTCCGGTTGCATTCGCATTTATGATGCCCTCGCCGCCGACAAACAACCAAAAACCAGTGGGCCGATTGATGAACTCGCCGATTACCCTTCCACCCATGCCTCCTCTTCCTCCAGCGGCACCACTGATTTCAAAGGACAGGTTTTCGGCCTCTGCAGGGACCGTAAAGTACTCACCGCTGCCGGTGTACTCAAAAACCAGTTCGCAGATTCCGTCTGGGCATTCATCGGCCTGAGCCGAAGCCGGAACAGCGGCAAAGGTAAGAGTTGAACAAAATGCTAGGGCTAAAAGAGATTTAAGTTTCATGCACCACAAACTAAAACTCCCCGCAGTTTCCTGCAGGGAGTTTTCCACAAGCCGCTAGTGGCGAATAGTTTTAGACCATTTTTGACTGCAGGTTCTCGGCAAGAGACGCCATGAACTCTTCGGTGGACTGCCAAGGCTGGTCTTTGCCAACTAATGCCGCCAAGTCCTTGGTCATCTTTCCAGACTCCACTGTCTCGATGATGACATCCTCGAGAGTCTTAGCAAATTTGGCAACCTCAGGAGTGCTATCCAGTTCGGCACGGTGCATCAAGCCTCTGGTCCATGCGTAGATTGAAGCAATTGGGTTGGTGGAGGTCTTGTTACCTTGCTGCCACTGGCGATAGTGGCGAGTTACGGTTCCGTGTGCAGCCTCTGCCAAAGCCGTCTTGCCATCTGGAGTGGTTAGCACAGAGGTCATCAGACCGAGGGAACCAAAGCCCTGAGCAACAGTGTCAGACTGGACGTCGCCGTCATAGTTTTTGCATGCCCAAACGTATCCCCCCTCCCACTTCAAAGCCGCCGCTACCATGTCGTCAATCAGGCGGTGCTCGTAGGTGAGGCCGGCTTTTTCAAATCTGTCCTTGTACTCTGCGTTGAACACCTCTTCGAACGCATCCTTGAATGCGCCATCGTAGGCCTTCAAAATTGTGTTCTTAGTCGACAGGTATACCGGGTAATTACGAGCAAGACCGTAGTTGAAAGAAGCCCTTGCGAAGTCTTGAATTGAATCCATGTAGTTATACATACCCATTGCGACACCACCGCTCTCAGGGAAGTCCGCAATCGTCAGCACCTGAGGCTCTGACCCATCGGCAGGGGCCCAAGTCATGGTGACCCGGCCCTCGCCAGGAATCTTGATGTCGGTGGCCTTATATTGGTCGCCGTGAGCATGACGGCCAATGATGATCGGCTTGGTCCAGCCCGGCACAAGTCTTGGCACATTCGAGATGATAATTGGCTCGCGAAAAACAACACCGTCCAAGATATTACGAATGGTTCCGTTTGGCGAACGCCACATCTTCTTCAATCCAAACTCGACCACGCGATCCTCATCGGGAGTTATCGTCGCGCACTTGACGCCGACACCGTACTTTTTGATGGCGTTGGCCGCATCAACGGTGATCTGATCGTCGGTTGCATCGCGGCTTTCGACCGACAGGTCGTAATACTCCAAGTCAATGTCTAAATAGGGCAAAATCAGCTTGTCCTTGATGTCTTTCCAGATGATCCGAGTCATCTCGTCACCGTCTAGCTCAACAACTTTTCCAACAACCTTGATTTTGTTCATAATTCTCCCCGTCAACCGCGTAGTCCGAGCCTAAATGGCCTTTCCTAGCCTATCGGTTGCGGTCCAAGAGCCCTAAACCAATGAATCTTTCCAGGATTTGTAGAGCCTAGAGAATTTACCACCCGATGCAACCAGCTGCTTCGGCGAGCCGTCCTCAATAATTTTTCCGTTCTCCATCACCAGAACACGATCTGCGATCGAAACGGTTGATAGTCGGTGCGCGATAATTACCGCGGTGCGATCAGCAAGCAAAGTCTTTAGCCCGAGCTGGACTAAGGCCTCGGAAGGCAGATCCAAAGAAGAAGTTGCCTCATCGAGAATCAAGACTGCAGGGTCTGCCAAGAAGGCTCTTGCAAACGAGATCAGCTGGCGCTGACCACTGGAAACTCGGCCACCGCGCTTGTTCACATCAGTGTCGTAACCATCAGGTAACTCTAAGATAAAGTCATGCGCGCCCACCGCCTTAGCGGCCTTGATCACATCATCCATTGAAGCGTCAGGACGACCGAGCTGAATGTTCTCGGCGACCGATCCAGTAAATAGATACGCCTCTTGAGTAACCATGACTACCTTTTGACGTAGGTCTACATTGGAAATGTCCCTTAGGTCATAGTCATCGAGGCGGACAACACCGTGACTCGGGTCGTAGAACCTTGAGATGAGCTTGGCAAGGGTCGATTTTCCAGCACCAGTTGTTCCCACCAACGCGATGGTTTGCCCGCCTGGAATATCTAGAGAGAACGGATGCAGGACAACGTCGCCTGTCTTGTATTGGAATTTAACCTGATCGAAAACCAAGCCGCCTTTGATGTTTCGAAGTTCAACCGGGTTTTTAGGATCTGGAACCGAAGGTTCCTCCTGAAGTACACCGGAGATTTTCTCCAAGGCGGAGGATGCTGACTGATAGGAATTATAGAAGATGGCGATCTGCTCCATTGGATCGAAGAATCTTCTGGCATACAGAATTGCAGCCGTCAAAACACCAATGCCCAGCGTGCCATCTAAGACCCGGAATCCGCCGACCAACAGAATCGCTGCGACCGTAGCGTTTCCAATCAAAATCAAGGCTGGATCGTAGATGCCAAAAAGCTGGATTAGCTTCGCGTTTAGTAAGCGGTACTTTTCAACCAAACCACCGAAGTGATTCTCATTGCGCTTTTCCTTGCGGAATGCCTTGACCGCACGAACACCGGTCATTGTCTCAACGAAGTTTTGGATCAAGGTTGACGATGCTACTCGCTGCGCTCTAAAACCTCGATTTGTGTTTATTTGGAACCACCTCGTAACGATTCCAAGCGGAATAAGCGCAACCGCTAGCACCAAAAAGCTCAAGGGGTCAAGAATCAAAAGTGCACCGGCCGTGAAGACCATGAAGAATAACCCAACGACTAACTGGCTTAGACCTCCCGATAGAAGTTCAGAAATTGTCTCTAGATCCGAGGTCTGTCTGGCAATCACTCGCCCGGCCGTATAACGCTCGTGAAATTCCACCGAAAGCTTTTGTGTGTGAACAAACATCCGGTTACGTAATGCGAAAAGCATGGACTGCGCGATTTTGGCGGTGAGAATCGTGAAGTAATACACCGTCAATGCACTGAAGGCAGCCGCGCCCAAATAAGCCAGGATTATCATCCAAAGCGGATAAAAGTTTTCTTCAATAGCTCTTGGTAGCGCCCAGTCAATGGCAAACGCGATAAGGGCTGGACCTAAAACCCGGAGCGAAGTGGAGACCAAAATAAGTGCGGCCGCGACCCAAAGTCTTGCTTGCAGCGGAAGTAAAAGTGAGCCAAGAAGCTTCCTGGAGCGTCGCCTAATGAACCTTGACTCAGTTTTGTTTAGGTTTGTTCTTTCTTCATTATTGGTTCCGTAAAGACTCATACGTTCACCTGACGCTCTTTCTGGTCCTTGTCCAGAGAGCTGATGACGTGACGATATTCGACGCTCGTGTCTAATAACTCGCGATGAGTGCCAAAGGCAATAATCTTGCCTTCCTGCATCAAGGCGACTTTATCGGCCAGCATGACAGTTGAGGGTCGGTGGGCAACAATAAGAGCCGTGGTTGATTTCAACACATTTCGGAGGGCTTTTTCAACCAATGCTTCGGTGTCGACATCAACCGCTGACAGCGGATCATCCAGCACGAGAATTTTAGGCTTTGCAGCCACCGCCCTTGCCAGTGCTAAGCGCTGACGTTGGCCGCCGGAAAGGCTCAAGCCCTCGTCGCCAATCGGTGTGTCTAGGCCCTTTGGCAAATCGTAAACGAATTGCGCCTGCGCAATCTCGAGTGCTTGCTTGAGGTCATCCTCATTCTGATCTTTGTTGCCTAGCAGCACGTTGTCGCGAACGCTCGAGGAGAAAAGAGTTGCGTCCTCGAAGGCCATGGCGATGTTCGACCTTAGATCAGCCCGGGTGAGGTCTCTAATGTCAACGCCATCAATGGTTATCGAGCCGCCAGTTACCTCATAAAGCCTGGTTGTGAGAGCAGTCAGGGTAGTCTTTCCGCATCCCGTCAGGCCGATCAGGGCCACCGATTGGCCGGGTTCAACTCGAAGCGTCACGCCGTCCACAAGATCGGCGTTATTGACGTCTGCATCCGGGTAGTGGAAGTGCACGTCATTGAATTCAAGTAAGCCCTTGGGGTTCTTGATTGTTTTGGGGGAAACCGGGTCCGAAATCAAATCTGGCTCGTCTAGCACCTCAAAGACTCTCGTTGCGGCAGTCTTGGCCTCAAGCGTCATTCCCAGCAAGAAACCCAAGGACTCGGTAGGCCATCGAAGCACCATGGCGGTTGCGACAAAAGCGACCAAGGTGCCCACGGTCATTTCATTTGCAGCAGTTAGCCAAATGCCGGCCAGCAATGCCAAGCCAAGGGCAAACTCAGGAATCATGATCAGGTATAGCCAAATGTTTGCCACCGCTTTGGCCTTGGTAACCTCGGTGTTTCTGAGCTCTGAAGCTTGGGTCGCGAACTGCTCAGCCGCAAAACCGCCACGTCCAAACGCCTTCAGCACTCGAACTCCGTGCACAGATTCTTCTACTCTCGTTGCTAAGTCGCCGGATTGATCCTGCGCGAGCCTAGCGATTGTGCCAAAACCCCGTTCGAATCGGAAGCCTATGATCCAAATCGGGATGGATGCAATCGAGAAGATGAGGCCCAGCCAGAAGTTATAGGTGAACAGAATGATCAAACCCACCACCAGAGTGATGAAGTTAGCTATTAAAAGCACAATTCCGAAGCTAAGCCAACGTCTGATTAGCGATAGATCAGCTACCGCCCTTGACAGCAATTGCCCCGATGCCCATCGATCATGAAATGCGACCGGTAAATCTTGAAGTTTTGCAAACAAGGTATTTCGCATGTCGGCTTCAACAAAGGTTCCCGGAGTCAGAACTAGCCAACGCCTGAGAAGCACGAAGGCCGCCTCCAGCACGCCAAGCAAAAGAATTAGACCCACTGATGGCAGCAGGGCGTCGACGCCACCCTCAACCAGAGAATTCACTAAGGATTGCAGAAACTGCGGGATGGAAAGTGCAATCATGTGGGCGCTAATTGCTGCGAGTATGCCCAGTCCAATGCGCCATAGTGCCCGTCTTGCAAAAGGAACCAGTCGCCAAAGGGTCTTTATTGTCCCCAATTTGGACTGCTGCATTCATCTCTCCGAATTATTTTGGCCAACGGCCTTTGTCATTAACACCCGTCACGCCGTGATTATTTCTAGTGAAAGAAGTGTCTTTCACCCGTGAAGTACATGCTGACGCCTGCCCGGTTGGCAGCTGCAATTACCTCCTCGTCGCGAACGCTTCCGCCCGGCTGCACAACTGCCGATACCCCGGCGTCCATAAGCACTTCAAGCCCGTCCGCGAATGGAAAAAATGCATCGGACGCTGCTACTGAGCCCACCACTCTGTCACCAGCCCTTGTAATCGCGAGTCTGCAAGAATCAACTCTGTTGACCTGACCCATGCCGATTCCAACAGCTGCCAGATTCTTTGCAAGCAAAATAGCGTTAGATTTCACCGACCGGCAAGCAACCCAGGCAAACTCCAGATCCCGTAACTGGCTGGCATCCGCATTCTTTCCGGCGACCAACTGCCAGTTTTCAGAACTGAAGCTCTCAAAGCCATCAGAATCCTGCACCAGCATGCCGCCAGAAACCTGTCGAAGATCCATTGCAGGTCTTGCATAAGGCTTTGCAAGCGACAAGATTCTCAAGTTCTTTTTCTTGCTCAATGTTTCAAGTGCCGCCGGGCTAAATGATGGCGCAATTATGACCTCGGTGAACACCTCCGCCATCGCCAAAGCCATTGCCTCGGTAACCTCGGTGTTGGTTGCAATAACGCCTCCAAAAGCGGAAACCGGATCGGTTTCATGGGCGGCTTGATAGGCAGCTGCCACATCGTCACCGATTGCAATACCGCAGGGGTTGGCGTGCTTTATGATCGCAACCGCCGGTGCCTGAAAGTCATACGCCGCCCTAAGTGCGGCGTCAGCATCAACGAAGTTGTTGTAGCTCATCTGCTTGCCAGAGTGCTGAATAGCCGCGGCCACCCCCGATGAGTCAGAAGATAAATAAAGCGCTGCCTGCTGATGCGAGTTCTCGCCATATCTCAAGTCTTGATCCTTGGTCAGCGTGATGGTTATCGAGTCAGGCTTGGTCTCATTGCCGAATTCTCTGGCAAGAAAGCTTGCCACCGCAGTGTCGTAACTGGCGGTGTGTGCAAAGGCTTGCTGAGCAAGTGTCTGCCTGAGCTTCAAACTAGTGCCACCGCTGTATAGCGAGTCGATCAGCTGAGGATAATTACCGGGATTAACAACTATTGCCACGTTCGCGTGGTTTTTGGCGGCAGCCCGCACCATAGCGGGGCCTCCGATATCGATTTGCTCAATAGCCGCATCGCCGGTTGCGCCGCTGGCAACAGTTTCAACAAAAGGATAGAGGTTCACAACCACGAGTTCGAAGGCCTCAATGTTTAGCTCTTTCAGCTCTTGATTATGCTTTTCAAGCCTTAGGTCAGCCAAAATACCGCCGTGGATATTCGGATGAAGCGTCTTCACTCGGCCATCTAGGCTCTCAGGAAACCCGGTAACTTCGCTAACCTCTTTTACGGCCATGCCTGCCGACGCGATTTGTTTAGCTGTTGAGCCGGTTGAAACCAGCTGAACCCCTGCCGCGGTAAGAGCGGTTGCCAACTCAATAAGTCCGGTCTTGTCTGAGACTGAGATCAATGCCCGTTTTATGGCAATTACATCAAGCATCTTGCTCCTTTTCTGGCAGCACTAGCGCTCCGGTGGCAATGTCTTGGACCACTCGAACTAGCTGTTCCCGCTCAACTGCCTTTATTTGCTCGTGCAATTCAGTCTCTGAAATTCCTGGCGATACCGGAATGCTCGCTTGCGTCAAAATCTCACCACTGTCGATACCTTCGTCAACCATGTGAATCGTCGCTCCAGTAACCTCCGCTCCAGCCGACAGGGCATCTACCACCGCGTGCGCTCCGGGGAAATCAGGCAGCAGCGAAGGATGAAGATTGATCATTCTTGGCTTCAATTCGTTCACAATGTTTGCGGGCAATATCTTCATGAATCCAGCAAGCACCACGAGATCTGGCTTATGAAATTCGATATTTGAAAGCAAGACCTCGGCCCAGGCTTCGCGATTGGCAAATCTTCCAGGCTCAACAACAAAAGTTGGAACACCGAACTCTTCGGCGTGCTCTAGACCAGAAGCAGCCTGATCAGAACCAACCGCAACCACTTTGGCTGGATAAAATGGGCTTGCTGCCGCCGTTAAGAGCGCGCGAAGATTTGAACCACTTCCTGAAATAAGCACCACAACCGAGAACATTGCCCAAGTCTACTTTCGCTCGGATGCATCGCTAAATGGCCTAGCAATAACCAGAGCTGCTAAAAAGCTCGGTACCAAAACCTCCACAAAAACCACAAGCGCAAAAATTATTGGCTCGGCTCCTACAGTTTCGAACCGTCCTGGTCCAAAACTGCCAGATGCCGCAAGACTAACCACGTAGACAGCGACCGCTGATGTCAGGGCGGCCACCAACGAAAGCGACAACGCACCGCTCAGTCTGGTCCCATACTCCCAGCGCAATTGATCAGCGTGACGGGCCACAAAAAACGTTGCAATTAGTGCGGCTAGCACTGGAATCAATATGAAAATAAGACCACGCTCAAAACCGCCGGTTGGCAACGCGGCAAACACCGGTAACGCCGGCAACGGACCGAGCTCAGCTGCAAAAGGCGAAACGTATGAACCGGTTCCGATTGCAAACCCAGAACCAGAAATCCAAGACGCACCATAAACAATCAGGTTTGGCAAAATTGCCAACTGACCGATAGTCAGCATCACCCCGCCCAAAACGCTCAGGCCCAGGCCTTGGTAAAGCCCGATCACTTGAACCCACCCAAAACCAAGCCCCAACGCAATCAATGCGGAACTTGAAAAAATCAGAACTGCCACGACCGATAGACCCACCCTCACGCCAGGGTTCAGCGCAGTGCGGATGGACCAATGCAATTTGGAATAAGCGGAAGCAAAAAGATTTCGTATCCAAATTCGCTCTTTGGCCTCCGGGCCATTGGCGCCTTCGAACAACTTAAACCTTCGGCCGCTTACCGAGGAAGCAATTAGCAGTAGGCCGAAAAACAGTGCTGGAAAATAAAGTGGCTCCCAAGTGCCGGCAATCACCGACTCATCGGCAACCAATAAAGACGCCCCGTAGCTAATGCCGCCAAAAGCTAGCGACCCACCGAGCCAGGCTGGCCAGAGCGAAGCTGCGGCTGAAAGCCGGTGGCCGATCCTTATAGCCATTAGAACAATTAGGCCAGTTAGCCCAAGCGGAAGAGCGGTTAGCGAGAAAGCATCAAAGCTGATTCCGACAATTTCACCATCGGCAAACCCTATTGGGACCCCGCAGGCCAACAAAAAGGCATAGACCGCAACCCTTAGGGCAAGGATCCATTCAACCTGTCCGTCTCCCTCAATAAACCACGCAAGCGTTAGTGGAGCAATAATCAAGCCCACCACAGTGGCGACGATTATTAGAGCCTGCAGAGCGGCTATCGCGAAACTAAGCCCCCGGTTCACGGCTCGCTAGAGGTTAGCGATAATGTCGCGCATCAGGGCGGCCGTTTCGGAGGGTGTCTTGCCGACCTTCACGCCAACGGCTTCAAATGCTTCCTTTTTACCCTGCGCTGTTCCGGCAGAGCCGGAAACAATTGCGCCGGCGTGACCCATGGTTTTGCCCTCTGGAGCCGTAAAGCCCGCAACATAGGCAACCACCGGCTTGGTCACGTGCTTGGAAATGTATTCCGCTGCTTTTTCCTCGCTGTCACCACCAATCTCACCGATCAAGACAATGGCCTTGGTCTCCGGGTCGTTTTCAAATGCTTCTAGGGCATCGATGTGAGTGGTACCGATGACCGGATCTCCACCGATACCGATCCCAGTGGTAAACCCGATGTCTCGAAGTTCAAACATCATCTGGTAGGTAAGAGTTCCGGACTTAGAAACCAAACCAATTGGTCCCTGGCCAGTGATGTTCCAGGGAGTAATTCCAGCGTTTGACTGACCCGGACTAATGATCCCAGGGCAGTTTGGTCCAATCAATCTGGTTTTTAAACCCTTTTCGACGTTGTAGGCCCAAGCCGAAGCTGAATCGTGAACTGGGATTCCCTCCGTGATAGCAACTGCGAGCGGAATCCAGGCGTCAATTGCTTCAACAATTGCAGCCTTGGCAAAAGCGGGCGGTACGAAAATAACCGAAACATTTGCCCCCGTTGCGCTTATGGCGTCTGCAACGCTTCCGAAAACTGGAAGTAACTTGCCTTCGACCTCGACGGTTTCTCCGGCTTTGCGAGGATTCACGCCACCTACGATGTTTGATCCACCTGCTAGCATTCGCTGAGTGTGCTTCATTCCTTCGGCACCGGTCATACCCTGAACGATGATTTTAGAATCTGAGTTTAGAAAGATTGCCATTTTTTAGTTCCTACCTATTCGCAAGTTCAGCGGCGGTATTAGCCCCACCATCCATGGTGTCCGCAAGAGCAACTAGCGGGTGGTTGAATTCCTTCAAGATTGCTCGACCTTCTTCAACATTGTTACCGTCAAGCCTCACAACCAGTGGCTTGGACGCCTTGGCGCCAAGAGTGTTTAGCGCTCCGACGATGCCGTTAGCAACGGCGTCGCAAGCCGTGATGCCACCAAAGACATTCACGAACACGCTCTTGACCTGTGGGTCATTCAAAATTACATCTAGACCAGCTGCCATAACCTCTGCGGAAGCTCCGCCTCCGATGTCCAGGAAGTTGGCAGGCTTTACTCCGCCGTTAGCCTCTCCGGCGTAAGCAACAACGTCTAGCGTTGACATGACAAGGCCGGCACCGTTTCCGATGATTCCAACTTCACCGTCCAGCTTGACGTAGTTCAAATCCATGGCTTTGGCTTTCGCCTCGAGTGGGTCAAGCGCATCTCGCTCCATGTCATCGCGCTCGTGACGGAAGTCCGCGTTTTCATCAAGTGTGATCTTCCCGTCAAGAGCCAGAATCTGACCGTCTTCGGTCAACACCAGCGGATTTACTTCAACCAGCGTCGCATCTTCTTTTACGAAAACCTCGTAGAGCTTTACGATTACGTCACTGACGGAGTCAATTAATTCATCCGGGAACCTGCCAGCCTTGGCAATTTCGATTGCCATGGTCTTGTCGATGCCGGTAACTGCGGAAACTGGAATTTTTGCCAGCGCGTCTGGGCGCTCAACGGCTAGCTGCTCGATCTCGACACCGCCTTCAACGGAGCAAAGCGACAAGAAAGTTCGGTTCGAACGATCAAGTAGGACCGAAAAGTAAAACTCCTGAGCGATTTTGGCGCCCTCTGCAATCATGAGCCGATTTACAACATGGCCCTTGATATCAAGTCCCAGGATTTCCTCGGCTTTTTGTCTGGCTTCGATTGGACTATGGGCAACTTTTACACCGCCGGCCTTACCACGCCCTCCGGTTTTCACCTGAGCTTTGACAACAACCGTCCCGCCAATAGCGGCAGCGGCAGCCTCTGCTTCTTCAGGTGTGTCTGCGATTCGACCCTGTAAAACCGGAACTCCGTGTTTTTCGAAAAGGTCGCGGGCTTGATATTCAAATAGATCCACTTTGGTCTTTCAGTTTTTTTAGCCGACGGTCAACCTCGTAAAGTCTAGCGATTGAAGAAAAGCTTTTTCATTTAGAGCTTGGTTATTGGCGCCATTTTCACGAGTAACCGCTTTGTCACTCCAGATTCGAACCGAACCTCAGCTGTTTGCCTTGGGTTTTGACCAGTGACGCTGATGACTGAACCTGCACCAAAACTATCGTGATTTACTCGATCACCTACGGCAAGCTCGAGATCTTTGTTGTCTTTGACTGCGGACGGGGTATTAATGGCACCCTTCCACTTTGAAGGCTCTTTAGTGAAGCCGACCGATCTTTCATAAGCCCTATCGGTAGATCGCTCGGTACCCTCAGCCTCGGTGAGCTCCTGCGGGATGTCAGACAAGAACATCGAGGTTGTGAATCCGGAAGTGTTTCCAAAGATTGTTCGCTGTAGCGCGTGAGAAATAAATAATTGTTCTCGCGCTCTGGTCATGCCGACATACATCAACCTGCGCTCTTCTTGCAGGCCACCTGGTTCATCGAAAGACCTTATGTGAGGCAAAGTTCCCTGCTCAAGACCAATCATAAAAATGACCTGATATTCAAGACCCTTGGCGGTGTGAAGGGTCATAAGCGAGATGCTGCCAGATTCATCTTCGATTTGATCGGCGGCTGCCGACAGCGTTACTTCGGCAAGATAATCGGCAACCGTGCCCTCTGGGAATTGAGCTTGCCAGTCAAATAGTTGACCGAGCAAAGCATCCAGGTTTTCAACTCTTGCCTCGTCCTGTGGGTCTCTTGATAGCTCCAGCTCAGATCGATAGCCGCTCTTGGAAAGAGCCAACTTGAGAACTTCGGCTGGGCCATCCGTCACGGTCATGGCTTCCAGTTCATTTAGTAACTCTCCGAAAGCCATCACTGAACCTTGAAGTTTCGGCCCGAGCTGCAAGTCCGCGGCAAATAACAGTGCCTGCCGGAAGCTCAGCTCGTTTGTTCTTGCAAACTGAGCAATTTTGAGTTCGGTTTTTTGTCCGATGCCGCGGGTCGGAATATTAATGACTCTTCTAACGGCCTCGTCGTTACGACCATTGGAAATTGCGGACAGGTAGGCAAGCGCGTCTTTTATTTCTCTGCGCTCAAAAAACTTCAAGCCTCCAATGACAGCGTAAGGAACCTGTTGACTCTTGAGCTCGGCTTCCAGAGATGGCGTCAAAGAGTTGGTGCGGTAGAGGACCGCCATGTCTCGATAATTTACGCCATCATCGTGAAGCTTCTTGACCCGATCGACAACAAATGCCGCTTCGTTTCGCTCGTCATAAGCGGTGAACATTGTGATCTTGTCCCCCGCGCCCGAATCGGTCCAGAGGTTCTTGGCGGGCCGGTAGGGGTTCTGCGAGATAACCGCGTTTGCCGCTGAGAGAATGTTCTGAGTGGAGCGATAGTTTTGCTCCAGCAAAATAGTTTCAGCTCCCGGGAAATCTCGCTCAAACTCGGTGATGTTTCTGATTGAAGCTCCGCGGAATGCGTAAATCGATTGGTCCGAGTCGCCCACGACGGTCAAGTCTGCGGGCCCCAGCTGTTCTCCTGTTTTCTCATCAAAAATTGCGTGCTCTTCTGGCAACGGCCTCGTGAACTCGCGAATTAGTGCGTACTGGGCATGGTTGGTGTCTTGGTATTCATCAACCAGCACGTGACGGAATCGCTTTTGATACCTGGCCCGAAGTTCCGGAAAAGTTTGAAAGAGTCCCACGGTTTCGGCAATCAAATCATCGAAATCGAAGGCATTATTTCGACGGAGTTCGGATGTGTAGGCCTGAAACACCTCGGCAACCAGGCGCTCTTTCGGATTTGAGCGATCTGCGTTCCTGGCGAAATCCTCGGCGTCCTTTAGTTCGTTTTTCGCGTTTGAGATAATAGCGGCCGCTTGCGAAGGCTTTATGTCCGCGTCTTCAGCGCCGGCTTCGCGAAGTAATCGTTTCAGTAGCGCTCTGGTATCTCCAGTGTCATAGACGCTGAAGTTAGCATCGTGGCCCAGGCGCTCAGCTTCACGCCTGAGAATTTGTAGGCAAGCGGAGTGAAAAGTCTTCAGCCACATGCCTTGACCTGCCTGCCCGATAAGACTCTCAACCCGTTCCCGCATTTCGGCCGCAGCTTTATTGGTGAAGGTAATAGCAAGTATCTGAGATGGCCAAATTTCCTTATTGGCAAGCAGGTGAGCCATTCGATGAGTTAGCACTCTGGTCTTACCGGAGCCTGCTCCGGCAACAATCAATAGGGCTCGTCCGCGATAGCGGACGGCATCCTGCTGCTGCGGGTTCAGCCCAGCAAGTAAATCGTCTGGGTTTGGTTGTTCGAAAATCTCTAACGGCATCGCAGGTAGCTTAGGTCAGGTCGGCTACGGTTTTGATCAATAAATCGGGCTGGTCAGCAAAGATTCCGTCGACTCCGGTTGAAATAAGGCGTTCAAACCACTTTTCAACATTGCCCTCTGCAGTTTCAACGCGAGCCGTGAAGGCATAAATTTCTAACCCAAGTTTTTTCGCGCGCGCCACTAGATCTCCGGTTAGCACCATTGACATCGCAACCGAAACAGCGTCGAAGTTTTCTGCAATCTCAGCGAGTAACTCATCAGTTAGTTCGGTTGCGCCCTCGGGAAGAGTGTCCCTGGCGCTTAGAAACACGTAATTTACTTCCGGCCCAATTGAAAGCTTTGCTCTTTTTAGAAACTCAAACTCAAAACTCTCAAGGCTAATCTTCATGCCACGGTTGGACCAATCACTCTGTTCTAGGAGATGCTTTACTTCCTGGATTGGATTGATTCCGTTCGCTTCAAAATGCGCCCCGTGCTTCACCTCAATAATCAGGTGCTTGCCGTTGAAGTGCTGGTTTGCCAATAGCTGAGCAAGAGTTGGAACAAAGTATTTACCGTCTTCAGCCGCCGACTCAGTCCTGCCATCCGGATAGCGCTCCTTGGCTCGTAACCTCGAAACATCCGATTTTGTTAGCTCAAGGACTTTGGTGGATAAAAAGCTGTGGTTGTTAATGTCAGTGGTGTTGGAAAGATCCAGGTCGTGCCGAATAATTGCTTGACCATCCTTGGTGAACACGACGTCGAATTCAACGGCGTCCGCTCCTTGATCAAAAGCTAGCTCCATCGATTCAATGGTGTTCTCCGGAAGATAACCGCAGGCCCCGCGGTGACCAAAAACCAGCATGCTACTCCCACTCAATCGTGCCTGGAGGCTTCGAGGTGATATCCAACACAACCCGGTTCACGTCGGGGACCTCATTGGTGATGCGGTTGGAAATCTTTGCCAGTAGTTCATAGGGCAACCTGGACCAATCCGCCGTCATCGCATCCTCGGAGGAAACGGGCCTTAACACAATTGGATGACCGTAACTTCGGCCGTCTCCTTGCACTCCTACCGAGCGCATATCTGCCAATAGCACGACCGGGCATTGCCATATCTCGGCATCTTTGCCAGCTGCCGAAAGCTCTTCGCGCACAATTGCATCTGCCTGGCGCAAAAGGTCAAGTCTTTCTTTGGTGACCTCTCCGACAATTCGAATCCCGAGTCCGGGTCCAGGAAAAGGCTGTCTGGAAACTATCTCATCAGGCAGTCCCAATTCGGCACCGATGGCCCGTACTTCGTCTTTAAACAATTCTCGAAGCGGTTCAATAAGCTCAAATTGCAAATCTTCTGGAAGCCCTCCAACATTGTGGTGGCTCTTGATTCCAGCGGTTGCCCCACCGCCAGATTCAACCACGTCCGGATAAAGCGTTCCTTGAACTAAAAACTTAATTGGTCGATTGTCGAGCTTGGCCTCCGCGATAAGTTTCTGCTCCGCTTTTTCAAAGCTGCGGATAAATTCGCGCCCGATAATCTTCCGCTTTTGCTCTGGGTCGCTTACTCCGGCAAGAGCAGACAAGAAAACGTCTTCAGCACTCTCAGTTACCAGCCTGATGCCGGTTGCTGCCACGTAGTCGCGCTCCACTTGTTCTCTTTCGCCCTGGCGCAATAGCCCGTGATCTACAAACACGGCTGTTAGTTGATCGCCAATGGCCCTGTGGACAAGGGCTGCGGCAACAGCAGAGTCAACCCCACCGGAGAGACCGCAAATAACCCTGGAATCCCCGACTTGCTCGCGAATCTTGGCTACCTGCTCAGAGATTACGTTTCCAGAGTTCCAAGTTGGCACAATGCCCGCACCAGCGAAGAGGAAATTTTCCAGAACGCTTTGGCCATGATCCGAGTGCTTCACCTCTGGGTGCCACTGCACACCGTAGATTTTTCGCTGCTTGGACTCAAAAGCTGCAACCGGGGTCGTGGCAGTAGAAGCCAAAACATCAAAACCCTCTGGAGCTTTCATGACTTGATCGCCATGGCTCATCCAGCAAACCTGTTCAAACGGCTGGTCACTCAAGAGTGTTCCGGACTGACTGACCACAAGTTCGGTCCCCCCGAATTCGCTTTTGCCGGTCTTATCCACTCGACCGCCGAGGTTGTGAGCGAGCACTTGAAAGCCATAGCAAATGCCGAGTATCGGGACGCCGAGTTCCAGGATCTTTGGATCAAGAGTCGGGGACCCGTCCTGATAGACGCTAGATGGTCCACCGGAAAGAATGATTGCCGCCGGTTGTTTTGCGGCAATTTCAGCCGCGGTAATGCTGTGGGGCACAATTTCCGAATAAACACTTGCCTCACGAACACGCCTAGCGATGAGCTGAGCGTACTGAGCACCGAAGTCAACAACTAGAACCGGCTTCATTTGCCCTCCAACTGGGTAAGCTCCGCGTGCGCCATCTTGGCGTAGCGGTTCTCGGTGTAAAAGCTCAAGAATGGAACAACGCCGCCAAAGGCAATCAGCAGGAATCTACTGAAAGACCAACGCATTAGGGTCCAGATCCTGAAGTCCGCGACTAGATAAATCACGTAGAGCCAGCCGTGGATAATCAAAATCCAAACCGTCAGGTTGAATCCAGCATCCGGCAATCCTTCGCCTTCTACCCCACGTTGCTCAAAGCTAAAGAATCCGTTTGGGCCAAGCAGCCAAAGGTCAAAACCTAAAAATGGAAGCCTCCTAATTCCCCAAGTAATCATGAGCAAAATCAAAAACCCACCCGTTACATTTGAAGAGGCCTTGTAGAAACGAAGCACCCTTTTTATTTGTGGCACTTGAGCTGGATTCACACCGGACATAGTGCTGAGTTTACTTGGCTGAGATTGCCGCGAGAGCCGCGAGAGCGGCAGATTTTGACTGATCGGCATCTAGACCAGTAAGTGCGGCCTGAAAAACCTCTGTCGCCTGCTGTTTTGTAACGGAGCTCAGCGCCTGTCGCACAATGCCGACCTGAGAGCGAGAAGAAGACACAGATTGAAACCCCATGCCGGCAAGAACAACCGCAAAAGCTGGGTCTGAAGCGCTCTCGCCACAAACCCCCGAGGAAATTCCAGCTTCTTGGCTAACTATTGCAATCTGCTCTAATGCCCTCAATAACGCCGGTTGCCATGGATTTAGCATCGACCCAAGGGCAGGATTCATTCGGTCGGCAGCAAATAAGTATTGAGATAAATCATTGGTGCCAACTGAGATGAAGTCCAGCACATCTGCCAACTGACTGATCTGGTAAACAATGCTCGGTGTTTCCACCATGATTCCGACTTTGAACTTCCCAGCTTTTCTCGCAAGCGTCGCAAATTCGACGGCTTCGGAATAAGTGGCAATCATTGGTGCCATAACCCAAACTTCGCGGCCGGATTGTTCTCTGGCGATTTCGAGGCTCTCAAGTTGATCAACAATGAAGTCTCGATAATTCTCAATTAGGCGATATCCTCGGACCCCGAGAGCTGGGTTTTCTTCGTGACCCATATCTAGAAATGGAACCGGCTTGTCGCTTCCAGCGTCAATGGTGCGAACGACGATTGGCCCGGCTGGCGCCGCCTTCAAAATTTCCGCATAGCTATCGGCTTGGTCTTGCTTAGTCGGTTGGCTCTTGGCCGACAGATATAGCAGCTCAGTTCTAAAGAGCCCTACCCCTTCGGACGCCGAAGCACTTGCCGCTATCGCATCTTCCAGAGAGCCAATGTTCGCGCGCACCGGAATTATCGGATTGAGGCTTTTAGCCACAAATGATAACGCCTGAGTAATGTCACTTTTTTGGCCGTCAACCACAACTCGATCCCCCACCGGGTCAACCAGGATTTGCATCCCGTCAACTAGGTCTTTTGCCTGCTGGCAAGAAACTACAGCTGGAATAGATTTTGATCGACAGATGATTGCGGTGTGAGAAGTCGGACCACCTTGGATGGTGACCACACCGACCACTGCATCGGTAAATTGCGCGGTGTCAGCCGGCGAAAAATCCTCACCGACAATTACAAACCTGCCGGTGGTTGGAATGTCCAACCCGAGTGAAATACCGGCAATCGATGCAGCGACTCTCTTGGCAAGATCGCGAATGTCGTTTAGTCGCTCCTGGAAAGTAGCGTCTCCTTCAAAAATCTCCGCGTATTCTTCAACGGCATTAATGTATGCGGTGCTCGCATTCCAGCCCTGGGCAATCTGGGCCGATGCGGTTTCGAATAATTCTTCGTCCTCCAGGAGCAGTATCAGAGCCTCAAAGATTTCAGCTGAGGTTTCGCCCGCCTTTTCGGCCAGCGCGTTCATCTCCGCAGACACCGCGGAAACCGCGGTCTTGAGGCTTGCTATTTCTCTCTTTTCATCGCCAGAGTGCTTAGCCGCTTTGGGCAAAGAAGCAGCCCGCTTTACTCGAAACACTTCGGCGGCAATGGAGCTTAGCCCCACGCCCATGCCGGTCAGAATGGTGCCGCTTTTTAGCAAAACTAACCCTTCAAAAATTCTTGGATCTGTGCAATCAATGCGGTGGCGACAGCCTCGTCGTCGGAATCAACCTCGACGTCCAGCTCCTGGCCGGTCTTAGCCTTTAGGGCCAGCATTCGAAGCGGAGAGTTGGCCTTAGCTAACTGCTGACCAGCCATACCCATCCGAACCTCAAGGCCTGATTCTTTCACCAGCTTTACGATTTGCCCAGCAGGTCTGGCGTGCAAGCCGATTGGATCGAGCACGGTCACTGAGCCTTTGGTTGTTGACATTCGATTCTCCTTCAAGGTTCTACTAAAAAATACTAACTAACTCCGTGCATTACGCCGGCTGGTCATTTGTGACTAAGGGTTCCCTGGTGTTTTGCAATTGCTTGCTCGAGAGCATCGGCCAGCCGATGCTCATGACTGATTCCGCAAACTTCCAATGCGAACTCTGCCGGAGATAAGGCCATGAGCTTGGAGGTCAATAAATCCACTTCGGGATCGTTTGGGCTAGTGAATTCTAAAGCCGCCTCAACCACTTCTAGCAGTGCACTCGGGTTCTCATCAAGCTCGGTCAAAAGCGCCGCTGGCCCAATGAGGCGCTCAAACCTCGAGAGCTTTCTTAGTGGCTGGCGGCCAACTCGCTCGACCTGGTCATCGAGCGCAGGGTTTGCGAGGCGAAGAAGAGTCCTGCGGACATATTTTGCATGCTCATCAGAATCAAAACCGTGCTTAGTCACCAGTACCATGGAAGTTTCTTCCATGACCCTTGCTACCTCGTCTCGAACAATCGGATCGGTCAGTGATTTCGCGATTGTGCTATGTCCGTGGCGCTGACCCAAGTACGCAATTGTTAAGTGCGCGGTGTTCACGGTATAGAGCTTTCTCTCAATGAACGGCTGGAGGTCATCGACCATAGTTGCCACGGGAATCTTTAGCTCTGTAGCACCTAGACCGCTGATGTCAATAACCCATTCACAAAAGCTTTCTGCCACAACGTCCGGCTCGGTATTGGCAGGCTGCATTGGAACAATCCGGTCAACCGCGGTATTAGCGAAAAAGATGTTGGCTGGGAGTTTCGCCATTGACTCCAAAATATTTGCGCTCAAAATATCGGTGGCATTGATTGCATTTTCACAGGCCATGATCACAAGCGAAGAGTCGCTCGACCTTGATTCAATTCCGCGCGCAATGACCGGTGCGATAAAGGGCAAAATGTTGGTGCCAACTGATGCCGTAATGACATCAGCCCGTCCAATTGCAGTTATCAGCGCAGCCTCGTTGACGGTCGAATGTAAGACTTCAAAATCTTTGTATTGAGTTCGTTTTTTTGTCTCACCAAGTTCAATCAGGTTGTAAGAGTTGGAGGCCCGAAGCTTGTCTATCAACTCTTGATTCACATCTGCGAAAGTGACGAAGTAGCCGGCGTCTTGCAGCACTGCCCCGATGAAACCGCGCCCGATGTTTCCAGCACCAAAGTGAACTGCCCGCATAATTTGCTCCTCAAAAAACGTACTGAGTGCTACTAGATTTTGTCCGACTCAGTTTTCAACTAGTTGTTACCCAAGTAGCAACTGTGCAATTTCCTCAGGGCTCTGAGATTGTTGCAAGATTGCTAGCTTGTCTTGATCTTGAATCAGCTCAGCTAAGTTGCCGAGTAACTCCACGTGGCCATCACCCTGCGAGGCGATTCCAAGAACGCAGGTAACTTCGTCATCGGCCCAGTCGATTGGTTTGGCGAATCGCAAAAACACCAGTTGGTCGAAAATGACGTGCGATCTTGATTCATCGGTTCCGTGTGGAATAGCGAAGCCCATGCCAATCGCGGAAGGAAAGATCTGCTCTCGCTCCCACATCGCAACGGCGTATGCAGTTGTTACGGCGCCTAGCTCTACAAGCAGCTTGCCGCAGATGTCCACAGCCTCCTCCGGGGAGGAGGCTGTGGCATCTAGCTTTATTCCGGCCTGTTGGACTAAATCAGTCATCGCTGATGTCGTCGCCCGACTTAATCTTTGACACAACTTCAGCGATTTTTAGATCGCCTAGGAACATGTCGAACATGATCACAACCGAATCCGGCACCGCTTGCTTGGCCCTTGAGCCAAGCCCGCGGTGACAAAGAACTAGATCGTGTTCAGTCTCAGTCAATTGGTTCACAGGGGAATGAGTCACCGAGACCTCTTGGGCCTTTAGTTGCTTAGCTAGCTGCTTCGCAACCATTACGGATGAGCCCATACCAGCCTCGCAAGCAACAACAATATTCTTGACGGAAGCTCCAGATATAGTCGTCATGGTTACGCAGTTGCTCCGGTCTTCATGGCCTTGCTCTGTGCCTTTGATGCAGCCAAATCTGCAGAGTCATCTCCAGACTTGGTGGCCTTCAAGATGAAGAAAGCCACAACAAAGGAAACAGCTGCTGACAACGCGATGCCCAAAAGCACGCCGAAGTAGTTACCCGGAGGGGTCATCGCCATGTACGCGAAGATCGATCCTGGCGATGGAGTGGCAACGAGTCCGACTCCGGTTGCGGCGAAAGTAGCAACGCCAGTTGCACCACCGGCAATCGCTGCAAGAACAACGATTGGCTTTAGTAGTACGTATGGGAAGTAGATTTCGTGGATTCCACCGAGGAAGTGAATGACAATCGCACCGGGTGCTGAGCCACGAAGAATCTTCGGCCCTGCCAACCAGAATGCAACGAGTATTCCAAGGCCTGGGCCTGGGTTTGACTCAAGCATGAACATGATCGACTTGCCGGTTTCTGCAGCTTCAACAGCTCCAATTGGAGCCAACACGCCAAAGTTGATGGCGTTGTTCAAGAACAGAATCTTTGCTGGCTCAATCAAGATTGAGGCCAAGGGCAAGAAGCCAGTGTCGACTAGAACCTTCACACCGTTTCCAAGAACATCAGAAAACGCGTTTACGGTGGGTCCGATTCCCAAGAATCCAAGAATTGCCATAAGCATTCCTGTGATACCGAGTGAGAAGTTGCCAATCAACATCTCGAAACCGGTTGGGGTTACTGGGTCTAGGACGTTGTCAATCTTCTTCAATACCCAAGCAGCCAGTGGGCCAATGAGCATGGCGCCAAGGAACATAGGGATTGAAGTGCCAACGATCACTCCAACGGTTGCGATGGAGCCGATGACGGCACCGCGCTGACCGTGAATCAAGCGTCCACCGGTGTAACCGATGAGGATTGGCAAGAGGTTAATGATCATCGGACCAACCATCGTGCTGAGCTGCTCGTTTGGCAGCCAGCCGGTTGGGATAAACAGTGCTGTCAGCAAGCCCCAGGCGATGAACGCGCCAATGTTTGGGATTACCATGCCGGCTAGGTTGCCACCGACTTTTTGAACAAACGACTTCCAGCCTGTATGAGTGCCGTCGACCGCAGGGATAAAATTAGCCATGGGTATTACCTTCCTAATAAGGGGTTGTATTTATCGAATAGTGCCAGGTCAATTGATCGCTTACAGGCACTCAATTGGCTTGTCTCTGTTCGTTTCCATTGGCTTCTCTGCCAATGAAATCTAGTGTTGGGCAAGAGCAATCTCGACCCCGCTTCCCGAAAGCGCGTCCGTGAACGAAGCGTCAATATCGACGTTTGTCACTATGCGATCAAAACCTGAAAAAGCAGAAAATTTAGCCGGGTAAGTCGAGCCAAATTTACTGCTGTCAACCAGCAGGATTCGCTCTTGGGAGTTGGCCATCATGGTCTTTTTCACCAAAGCCTCATCGGTATCGAATGCCGTGGCACCTGATTGAAGAGAAAAGCCGTTAGCACCAATGAAGCTCACTGCGGCATTTAGCTGTCGCAGGTCCTCGCAGGTCTTAGCACCCACGGCGCTCAAGGTGGCGGGCCTAATTTTGCCGCCCAGCAAATAAGTCTGCGTCGTTGAATCGGCGATCTTGCCGGCCAGGGTCAGGTTGTTGGTTACAACCAATAGACCGGGCTTGTCTCGAAGGTAAACTGCCAGGCATTCGGTGGTAGTGCCACCATCCACAAAGATGCAGCCCTCGTCGGGGATAAAAGAGGACGCAACGTCGGCGACAAGCCGTTTTTGGTTTGGATTTTGAGCATAGCGCTCGGGGATCGTGAATTCGTGAGCAAATCTTTCAAGCGAAATCGCACCGCCGTGGACCCGGCGCAAAACCCCGCGGCGCTGAAGAACATCTAGGTCTCTTCTTACGGTCTCTACTGCAACCTCTAAGTTCGAAGCTGCCATGTTTGCGTCGACACGACCGTCTACTCGAGCCCACTCGCTCAGCTGCATTCTGCGCTCTTCTGCCAACATCTTTGTCGTCTCCGAAACTGTCTGGTTGCAACGATAAAAGATAAATTAGCAGGTTTTTTACAGGTAAAAAGACCGAAACGGGCAGAAAACCACAATAAAAGGTAACAATTCAGTCACGCGCTGAGTCGGGCCCGCTCGTCCTGAACCAGCCGCCACCATAGGTAAAAGGCAACCAGCGCGAAAAACGCCCACTCAATTGCGTAAAAGGCCGTCAACCAGTTGATTTCTATTTCCTGGGCTCTAATGTCGATGGTTATCCTGTCGACTGAAAGCTCAATGCCCTCGCTGAGAATTAAGTAAACCGGATAACTGACAATCGGGTCTGGGCCATAAAGGTTCACAAGTTGGGCAAGTGATACCGAACCAAGAAAATCCTTAGAGTCTGCCTCCCTAACCGGTTCGTTTGGCTCGACGTAACCGGTGATGCTGTGAGCTGAACTATCGAGCTCACTCTGCACTTTACGTAGTTCGGATAAATCTTGAGAGTAACCCAGTGCTACGGTAAGACTCACTGGTTCATCGCTCAGCTCGACGAAAGAGTTGGTGATCAGCCAATAGCCAGCTACTAAATCAGTCCCAACCAATTGAAGGCGATCTTGGACGATAAATGAGTTTTCTGGATCGAGAACAACATCAACCGTTGCGAGCCGATCGTAAGCTCCGGGCGTGATGTCCTCTAGCCCTGCCAGTTCACTAAGTGGAACCGCCGCCAACTCTTGTTCGCTAATGCCAACGTAGCTAAAGGTACGCTCTAGCTGCCACTGCATCAATAGCGAAAAAGAAACTGCTACCAACGCCGCTATGGCAAGTCCTCCGAGCCACTTGGGCTTGCGAGCAATCGAGAAAAAACTTGGTTTCATTTATCTGTATGAGTTCGCTACTACATCGACGCGCTGGAATTCTTTTACGTCCGAGTAACCGGTTGTGGCCATCGATCGACGAAGCGCTCCAATCAAGTTTGCAGTGCCATTGGCAGAGCTAGTTGGTCCCATCAAAATTTGCTCGAGCGGAGCGTGAGATCCAACCCAAACTCGCTGTCCTCTTGGGAGTGAAGTGTTTACTGCTTCTGATCCCCAATGCCATCCTTGACCTGGTGCTTCTCCGGCTCTGGCAAGCAGGGTGCCTAGCATTACAGCGTCCGCGCCGCAGGCAATTGCCTTGACCATGTCGCCCGATGTGCTTAGACCGCCGTCAGCAATCACGTGGACGTAGCGACCGCCTGATTCGTCCATGTAGTCACGCCTAGCCCCAGCCACGTCCGCAACCGCTGTTGCCATCGGTGCATGAATTCCAAGTACTTTTCTGGTTGCGCTTGCTGCTCCGCCACCAAAACCAACCAACACTCCGGCTGCGCCGGTTCGCATTAGGTGCAACGCGGCGGTGTAGGTGGCTGCTCCACCGACAATTACTGGCACATCTAGCTGGTAGATGAATTCTTTGAGGTTTAGAGGCTCTGGCCCCTGAGACACATGCTCTGCGGAAACTGTATTTCCGCGAATGACGAACATGTCCACTCCAGAGCGCAAGACAATCTCGGAAAATTCCGCAGTTCGCTGTGGCGAGAGTGCTCCGGCCACTCTGACTCCGGCGGCACGAATTTCTCCGAGACGCGCTTCAATAAGCTCGGCTTGAATTGGCTGGGAGTAAACCCGCTGCAAAACTGCCGTGGCATCCTCGTCTTTGGCGCTGGCAATCTGGGCTAACTGCTGGGTTGGATCCTCATATCTTGTCCAGAGTCCTTCCAAATCCAAAACGCCTAGTCCGCCAAGTTTGCCAAGTGCAATGACGGTTGCCGGGCTCATGGCCGAATCAGTTGGGGCCGCGATTACCGGCATCTCAAACTGAAAAGCGTCGATACTCCAACTGGTTGAGACGTCCCCAGGGTCACGGGTTCTTCTGGTTGGAACAATTGCGATGTCATCGAATGCGTAGCCATTAATGGCGCGCTTTGATCGGCCAATTTCTATTTCAGTCATTTTTGCCTGCCTACAAAGTGCCGTAGTTTGGCGCTTCTATGGTCATTTGAATGTCATGCGGGTGTGATTCGCGGAGCCCGGCTGTCGTAATCCGCACGAACTTGCCATTTTGCTGAAGCTCTGGAATTGTGGCGGCTCCGACGTATCCCATGGAAGCCCTTAGGCCTCCGATGAGTTGGTGAACCACGGTTGGAACTGTTCCTCTATATGGAACCCGACCTTCGATACCCTCTGGCACTAGTTTTTCTTCTTTCAGAACATCGTCCTGGAAGTAACGATCTTTTGAGTAGGACCGAGCTTGACCGCGAGATTGCATGGCTCCAAGTGAACCCATGCCTCGATAAGTTTTGAATTGCTTGCCGCCGACGTAGGTAATGTCACCGGGGGCCTCGTCGGTACCGGCGAGCAAAGAGCCGAGCATGACCGAGTTTGCTCCAGCAACTAGAGCTTTGGCAATGTCACCGGAATACTGCAAGCCACCGTCGGCAATTACCGGAACCCCGGCCTCCCGAGCAGCGAGCGCCGCCATGTGAACCGCAGTGATCTGAGGTACTCCGACTCCAGCGACCACCCTAGTTGTGCAAATTGAACCTGGGCCCACGCCAACCTTCACGCCATCGGCTCCGGCCTCGACGATTGCCCTGGCACCTTCGGTTGTTGCCACGTTGCCGCCGAGAATGTCGGTGTGGCGGGCAAAAGGCTCACTCTTTAGCTTCTTAATCATCTCAAGCACGGCGGAGTTGTGACCGTGGGCGGTGTCCACCACCAAAATGTCCACTCCGGTTTCAACTAATGCCATAGCTCGTTCCCAGGCGTCGGGACCAACTCCGACTGCAGCGCCAACCAGAAGTCGCCCGGCGCCGTCTTTTGAGGCGTTCGGGTACTTCTCGCTTTTATCGAAGTCCTTCACGGTAATCAAGCCCTTGAGCATTCCGTTGTCGTCAATTAGCGGAAGCTTTTCAATTCTGTGTTGTGCCAGCAGAGCCATAGCCTGATCGGGGTGGATACCAGCCTTGCCTACAATCAGTGGCATCGAGGTCATTACATCTTTTACCAAGGTTGTGGTTCGCTGCACTTCTAGCACGAAGCGCATATCGCGGTTTGTGACTATACCAACTAGCTTTCCGTCCTCATCTATAACCGGTAGCCCAGAGACGCGATAGCGGCCACAAAGGTCATCGACTTCTTGGATGGTTGCGTAGGGAGTAGTTGTAACCGGGTGAGAAACCATTCCGGCTTCGCTGCGCTTCACTAGGTCGACCTGATCCGCCTGCTGCTCAATGGAAAGGTTGCGGTGCAGAATCCCAAGTCCGCCCTGCCGTGCCATTGCTATTGCCATGCGGGACTCGGTAACAGTGTCCATCGGCGACGAGATAAGTGGGATGTTAATACTGATGTTCCTGGACACCAGAGTTGACGTGCCCACGCCCGACGGAATCACATCTGACTTTCCGGGCATCAGCAACACGTCATCGTAAGTTAATCCAATGAGAGAAAAAGGGTCTGAATGCTCCAAAATAACCTCGAAACGGCTCGGGACGGTCTGCACTAATCCTACATAACTAAGCGGCTGAGTATAAATGTGAAGTTTTTATTACGAAAAGGTACATGGGCCCTTGTGTATCATTATGCATTGGTATTATTACCCGATACCCCCGAGTAGGGTCAACTGTGAGCTGCGCTGCTTACCTGAATCTGGAGGACCGGTGAATTTCCTCTCCGTAGGCACATCAAAACGTTTGCTCAAGTTAGTAATCGTCGTTTTTACAGCCCTGATCATTGGACTTGGTCTGCTGACATCTCCAGCTCAAGCCGACACCGTCGGTGACGAGTTCGATTATGCCGTTCTTGGAAACGTGAAAATTAAGGGCGAACCGATTGGCGGCGTTCGTATTTCGGTCGAAGGGCCCTCTTATAAAGCGGACACTGTCACCGCTGATGACGGTAGCTGGCTAATTGGCGTTCCCATCAAAGACAGCTATTCAGTCACTCTGGACCAAGAGACCTTGCCCGCAGGAATAGCTGTGCTAGAAGGCGGCGCCAGTCAAGAAGTGGACCTTGGACTTTCAGATCGCGTTGTAAAAAACTTTTTCATTGGTGAAGGAGAACGAAATGAAGTTTCGTTTGTCGACCAATTTATCGCTCGTTTAATTTATGGAATCAACTTCGGACTCATGCTGGGGCTTGCCGCGGTAGGCCTGTCGCTAGTTTTCGGGACAACCGGCCTTTCTAACTTTGCTCACGGTGAAATGGTCACGTTCGGAGCAGTTGCTGCCCTGATTCTCGGTGTAGTTTTGCAAGTACCTATCTGGGCTGCAATTCCTGCTGCCGTTCTTATCTCCGCCGGGTTCGGGTGGTCAATGGATGCCGGGTTATGGAAACCCCTTCGAAAAAAGGGCCTGGGCATTGTTCAGTTGATGATCATCTCCATCGGCCTATCGCTGACTCTTCGGTACATAATTCAGTTCTTCATCGGTGGTGGCACCGAACAGCTTCCAGGCTTTGATTCACCGAAGATTAATCTCTTTGGATCCGTTGCACTGAGCGTCAATGACCTCTACTCGATGGGCATTTCCATCGTTGCGATTCTTGCATTTGCCTTCTGGCTACTTAGAACCAACACTGGGAAAGCTACGCGCGCAATCTCGGACAACCCGGACCTGGCCGCGGCCTCTGGTATCGACGTGGATAAAGTAGTGCGAATTGTTTGGATCGTATCGGCTGCACTAGCGGGACTCTCGGGCGTGCTCTGGGCATATTTCCGACCAGGCATCAAATGGGACATGGGGACGCAAATTCTGCTACTGATTTTCGCCGCAGTTACCCTCGGCGGTCTCGGGACCGCATTCGGTGCACTGATTGGTGCGCTCGTTGTGGGAATTCTGGTCGAGACATCTAGCTTGTTCATCCCTTCAGATCTGAAATATGTAGGCGCGCTCGTCGTGCTAATTGGAGTACTACTCTTTAGGCCACAGGGCCTTATGGGACGAAGACAGAGAGTCGGATAGGAGGTAGCTCATGGACTGGGGAACGATTATAAATAACACCTTGGCAGGGCTGCTAACGCCCACCACAATTGCGTTCGCACTTGCAGCACTCGGCTTGGCAATGCACTTTGGATTTGCCGGTCTGCTGAACTTCGGTATCGCAGGATTCATGGCCATCGGTGCCTACGGGTATGCGATCTCGGTTCTAACTTTTGGTTTCCCTTGGTGGGGCGGAATGATCGTCGGCATCATCGGATCTATTTTGTTTGCGATTCTGCTGGGAGTTCCGACGCTGAGGCTTCGTGGAGACTACCTAGCAATTGTGACCATTGCGGCCGCTGAAATTGTGAGGCTGTTGTTCCTAACCACAGCATTCACCGATGTCACAGGAAGCGCCGACGGTCTCTTTGGCTACAACAACTCGGGCGGGTTCACCAGTGCGAACCCATTCCCTCCTGGATCCTACGGTTGGGGACCCTGGACCTACAACTCAGAGACTCTTTGGGTTCTTACCTTTGGACTTGGAGTCCTAGCTGTTTGTGTTTGGTTCCTGTGGGCTCTCATGCGATCTCCCTGGGGAAGAGTCATCAAGGGCATCCGCGAGGACGAGGAGGCCATAAGGGCTCTCGGTAAAAACGTCTTCGCCTACAAACTTCAGGCACTTATCATCGGTGGAATCTTCGGTGGAATGGGTGGAATTATTTACGCCGCATTCGCCAACGTTTCTCCGGGTGTCTACGTGACCTCAATCACCTTCTTCATCTGGACATCACTGCTACTCGGAGGCGCCGCAACTATTTGGGGTCCAGTTATCGGTGCAGTTATCTTCTGGACGCTGCAGGCCTTCTTATCAAACATCTTGCCGGAGCTAGCGCTAGCTGGAATCTTGCCAGTGTCCGGCACTCAAGCGGCAACACTAAGATTCGTGCTGGTAGGTATCGGGTTGATGTTGCTTGTGATTTACAGGCCTCAGGGTATTTTCGGAGACAAGAGGGAGCTGACCTTTGTCAAATAGCGACTCACCACAAAAATCAACCGGTCTACACATCGGAGAGGCTGGACCAGGCTGCAAAAAGACTGATCCAATGCTCATTATTGACCATGTCAAAAAGAGCTTCGGTGGTCTAACAGCAGTTGACGTTGAGCACCTGGAAATTCCGAAGAACGCCATCACGGCGCTTATTGGACCAAATGGTGCCGGCAAGACAACACTGTTCAACCTGCTAACTGGCTTCGACACTCCTGACACCGGCGAGTGGGAGTTCCTAGGAACCTCGCTATCGGGAGTCCCGAGCTACAAGGTTGCCCAAATGGGTCAAGTTCGAACTTTCCAGCTAACCAAGGCACTGAGCCTACTAACAGTGCTGGACAACATGAAGCTCGGCGCCAAGAACCAGGTCGGAGAAAGCATATTCCGCGCTCTGTTTCCAAGATCTTGGAGAAAACAGGATGCTGAGATTGAAATCAAGGCAATCGAACTTCTAAAGCGGTTCAAGCTTGATACCAAACAGGCAGATTTCGCGGCGTCCTTATCGGGTGGTCAACGCAAGCTTCTGGAAATGGCAAGAGCATTGATGACCGACCCCGTATTAGTGATGCTCGATGAGCCAATGGCCGGTGTGAACCCTGCTTTGACTCAGTCCTTGCTCGGCCACGTGCTGGACCTGAAAAAAGAAGGTATGACTGTGTTGTTTGTTGAGCACGACATGCACATGGTTCGACACATTGCCGACTGGGTGGTCGTAATGGCCGAAGGCAAGGTAGTAGCCGAGGGCCCACCCGAGACGGTTATGAACGAGCAGGCCGTAATCGATGCCTACCTTGGCGCCCATCAGGACACTGATCTTGGTGTTGTCACCGGAAGAATTAGCATCATCGACCAGGAGAAAGACAAATGACCCGAGTTGTAGATGTCAAGAACCTCACCGCCGGTTACTTGCCAGGGGTGAACATTCTGAATGAGGCAAACCTCTACGCCGACAAGGGTGAACTGATCGGAATCATCGGACCCAACGGTGCGGGTAAATCAACCCTTCTGAAGTCAGTCTTCGGGCTGGTAAAGGTTCGTGAAGGATCAATAACCCTGAATGGCGAAGACATCGTAGGTCAGAAGCCAAACCAGCTCGTGGCCAAGGGCGTGGGGTATATCCCTCAGAACAACAATGTTTTCCCGTCACTAACCATTGAAGAAAACCTTCAAATGGGTGTTTTCCAAGATCCAAAAAGCTACGACAAGCGTCTTGAATTCGTAGTTTCGATTTTTGACGAGCTCGGTAAGCGCCTAAAGCAGCGCGCAGGCTCACTATCCGGTGGTGAACGTCAAATGGTTGCTATGGGTAGGGCGCTAATGATGGAGCCAAGCGTTCTATTACTCGACGAGCCTTCCGCTGGACTTAGCCCTGTTAGACAGGATGAAGCCTTCCTTCGTGTTTCAGAAATCAACAAGGCCGGCGTGACCTGCATCATGGTTGAGCAAAACGCTCGTCGTTGCCTTCAGATCGCAGACCGGGCTTATGTTCTAGATCAAGGCACCGATGCCGTCACAGGCACCGGTAGAGAGCTTCTGAACGACCCCAAGGTCGTCGGCCTCTACCTGGGGACTCTTGGCACCTAAAAACAACCGTCCTCCAGGCTTTATCGCCGCAATAGGCGTGGCGATTGGTGCGGGTTTCGGCGTAGCGATCAAAAACGTAGGTCTAGGCATTGCCCTTGGGGTTGCCATCGGAGCAGCGTTTGAAACGAGCTCTCTCAGGTCCAAATAGAGTTACCAACCCCGTTCAGTTGGAGCAAAGTAACCCCTCGGCCAGGCTGAGGGGTTACTTCTTTAAGCGCTTTCAGCCACAAGCGGCTCTTGATATCGTTCAAGACCAAAGCGCCTGACACCCAGTCACGAGATTTCAATAAAGGCCGTAACACTCTGTTAAAAGAGGAACCCCCTCGGGCCTAGGCCAAAGGGGGTTCCTTGTTTGAAACTAACTACTAGCCACGAATGGTAGCTGGAACGTTGTTTCCATCGAACTGCTGGATAAGGATGTTACCGTCTGTTGGGTCTCCAACGTCATTGAAGGTAATGTTTCCCGATGGACCGTCATAATCTGCGGTTCCACCACCGTTGATGATGTCAGCACACTCAGCAAAGCTGGCGCACTTGGTACCGTCTCCAGTACCTCCAGAAACTTCCTGAAGCTTCTCTGATATGTTGGCACCCTGTGTGCTACGCGCCTCTAGAGCAGCAATTGCAAGCACTATAACTGCGTCATAGGTCTCAGGACCATAGGCGTTTAGCTCCAAGGCTGCGTTGCCGCGTGCCTGCCAGTTAGCATCAAGCTTCGCAACGAAGTCAGCAATGTTTGCCTCGTTCACGCCTGGGTAGGTACCCTTGGCACCCTCAAGGGTGCCAGCAGCGAAGTCTCCAGAGTAGTTGGTTAGGTTACCGTCAACGAAGTAAAGCTTCTCACCAGGGAACTGGCTTGTTAGCTCAGGCACGATGGTCTTTGCCTCGTCGAATGTAATTAGAACGATTGCGTCTGGATCTCCGGCTAGTGCCTCAGCAATCTGAGCGGTGAAGTTAGTGTCACCAGTGTTGTAGGTAGGCTCCGCAATAACTTCGCCACCAGCAGCCTCGAAGGCAGCCTTGGTGAACTCAGCTAGACCGGTACCGTATGAGTCATTTAGAACGATAAATGAGACTCTCTGGTGCCCGTCTTCTGCGATTAGGTTACCTAGAACTTCACCCTGCAATACGTCTGAAGGAGCGGTACGGAAGTACAGGCCCTTGTCCTCGTAGTCAGTGAAAGCTGCTGAGGTGTTGGCTGGAGAGAAGTGGATTACACACTCTGCAATAACACGGTCGATGAACTGTAGTGATACACCTGAAGATGCAGCACCAACGATTGCCTGAGCACCTGCGCCTAGAAGACGTGGGATTTCAGTGTCGTAAGCCTTGTTGTCGGTGTCACCAGAGTCGCCAAAAGTAGCGTCAATTGTGAGTCCCTTGTTAGCAGCGTTGATTTCGTCAATCGCTAGAGCAGCACCAGCTTCTTCTGGTGGGCCTAGGAATGCGAGGTTACCGGTCAAAGGCAGTGCGGTACCTAGGTTTAGTACTAGGTCTCCATCCTGCTCAGGACCTAGCTCACAGCCGCCGGCGGTTGTTGTCGCTGCACAGCCAGCCAGAACAAGCGCCGAAACGCCTGCTGCAGACAAAGCCATGAGTGCACGCGACCTGTTGTTCTTTACGGTCATTGTTGCTCCTTGAAATAGCAATTTAAATGCGAACACAGGCAGGGAGCCCGCGCGCTAGATAAAGCATACTAACTGCATCATTTCGCGGAGGTTAACTCAGTCAATAAAATTCAAAACTAGTCGGTGTCTTCGATGGGATTAGCAGCTTGAATCTCATTTTTCAACGATATCCGCTAAAAAAAGAGAACAAAGTAGGCTAAACAGACACTATTTTCGGTGGTCCTAAATTGAGTAACAATTCCATTCCGAATTTAAAGGGCTTCAACAATCGGCAAAATCGGCCTTCTTCGGAAGGCGTCTGCGGTCAGAATCGCCAGAGACACCCAAACCAATCCAAAACCAATCCACCGGACCGGAGGCATTTCCTCGCCCAAAATGAAGTATCCAGCTGAGAACTGGAGAATTGGAGTGAGGTACTGAATGAACCCGATCATCGAAAGTGGAATCCGGCTCGCAGCAGCACCGAACAAAATCAACGGAACCGCAGTCATGACTCCAAATCCAACTAGGACTGCCGCCTCCATAGGACCACTTAGAAGCATTACCGGTCCAAGGGATGCCACGACAATTAGTTGAATTATCGCTATTGGAAGCACCGTCGCAGATTCGATTGTGAAACTCTGCAAGGCTCCGATGTTTCGGCCCACTCTATTTTTAGCCAGCGAGTAGGTCCCAAAGCTCAGTGCCAAAATAATAGCTATCCAGGGTGGCCGACCGTAGTCAATTGTGAGCACCACAACTGCGACAAATCCGACACTTAGTGCTACCCACTGCATTCGTCGTAGCTTTTCTTTCAGTAAAACCACCGCGAACATGACTGTCACTAGCGGGTTTATGAAATAACCAAGAGACGTCTCGATGACATTACCGGTCACAACCGCGACGACGTAGACCTGCCAATTGATAAATATAAAAACAGCGGCCACTGCAACCCAGCCGAGTTTTTTCGGGGTTTTTACCAAAGATATAACTTGGCCCCAAGTCTTCGTAATCGTTACAAGCAGCGCGGCAAACAAGAAACCAAACACCACTCGCCAAACGACAGTCTCGAAAGGAGAAGCAAATTTAGACAGCTGGATAAGTAGAGGGAATGAGCCCCAAATAAGGTAAGCGCCCGCCCCAAAGCTCAGGCCTATCGTGTTTATAGAACGCTTCTTCACCGTGTAAGCCTAGAGTCATTAAACAAAAAAAGACCCGAGGATCCGGGCCTTTTTTTGCGTAAATTTTTAGCGTTCGATAACCGCAAGAATGTCGCGAGCTGACAGAACAAGATAGTCCTGGCCGTCGTAGCGAAGCTCTGTTCCGCCGTACTTCGAGAAGATAACAAGATCTCCAACTTTTACGTCTACAGGAATGCGGTCCCCGTCTTCGCTGAAGCGACCCGGGCCCACTGAAATGACCTCAGCTTCTTGTGGCTTTTCCTTTGCTGTGTCTGGAATAACCAGACCCGACGCGGTTACCTGCTCGGCCTCTAGCGGGCGAACAACAACGCGATCTTCAAGTGGCTTAATAGAAACCGACACTGTGACCTCTTCTGTGTTTAAAGTTTGTGAATTGGCAGACTCCCATCGAGAGTGCTAACACAACTTTAGGGGCTATCTAGCACTTGGTCAAGGTCGTGGGCTGGCATCGACGGCGGTAGGTTTAATGGGTGCCTGATCTAGACGAGACAATTTTTGGACCTGAGGCCAAGCAATTGCTTGGCAAGTTGGGCTTTCTCGACGCCAAAGCCGACCTACTTAAGCTGACCACCAATCTTCGAAAGCAGGGCTACGATCCCCAGCTAGTGGCACTATGCATTTCTCAGGCAAAACTGCGGTCAAGAGCGGTCTCAAAATTTGGGCCGGAACTTGCAAGCACAATGCTCTTCACCGAGGAGGGACTGGAGCAGGCCACTAGATTTCAGGTGGCAGCTTGGCACGCTCAAAAGTTCGAGAAGGCTGGAATCAAGTCAGTGACCGACCTTGGCTGCGGTATCGGTGGTGACTCAATTGCATTTGCTGCGGCAGGGCTTCAGGTAGCAGCAATTGAAAAAGATCAACTGACTTACCAGTTTGCCCGGCATAACCTTGCTAGCCACCCACTGGCAGAAGTGTCACACGGTGATGTAACCGTTCGAGAATCTGAATCAGGAGCCTTCTGGATCGACCCATCCAGAAGAAGGCTGAGCTCGAAAGCTTCCAGAAGAATCATGCTCAAGCCCGATGATTTTTCGCCGGACTTGAACTTTGCTTTTGCCATTGGCCTCGAGCACACGACCGGCATAAAGCTCGCCGGCAGCTTGCCCCACGAATTGATTCCGGAAAACTGCGAGACAAACTGGGTCTCACACAACAACGAGCTAGTGGAGACTGTGCTGTGGTTTGGTCAACTTGGTGAAAGTGGTAAAAGGTCCGCGGTTATTTTGACGGAACCGATTATCGAGTTTTCGGGTGATCTGATTCAGGCACCGGTTAATGAGGTTGGAAAATTTATTTACGATCCAAATCCAGCTCTAGTGAGGTCTCACCTGCTTGGCGCCTTTGCAATTGAAAACGGGCTCTGGGGTATTGCCCCAGCCATTGCCTACCTGAGTTCGGATAATGAAATTAGCTCGCCTTGGCTCAGGGGCTTTGAAGTGCAAGAAATTCTGCCGCTTGACGCCAAAAGAATTGCCAAGCGAATGACTGAGCTTGGCATCGGAACACTTGAGATAAAAAAGAGAGGCGTCGACATAACGCCCGAGCAACTAAGACCAAAGTTAAAGTTAAAAGGAACGAACGCCGCCACCCTGGTTCTCACCAGGGTGGGCGACGCTCGTAAGGCACTCATCTGTCAGCCACTTAGCCAAAGATTAACCACTAGCGACTAGTCGCCATGGCCACGCATGCCGCCGAGTCCCCCTTGGACTTGGAATAGATCTTGTTCAAAAGGCTGTAGACCTAATGATCCAGACTCCATAAATGCCATTAGCGAAAAAGCAATGATCCCAAAAAGGATCCATAATCCGATTGTGACATATCCGATAGTCACACCGGTAATTGCAAGCTTGCGACCGTTTTGGTCGGATCGCTTAATCTGAGCGAGAGCAATGTGACCGGTAATAATTGCAGCAACCGCGCCAACACTTGTTAGAGCAGTAGACAAAGACACAACGGCCAAGGTGTTTAGCGAACGCCAATCAAACCGCTGCCTGTTTACATCTGTCACTTCTGGTGCTTGCTCAAGCGCCACCGGCTCGGCAGACTTTTGGTCTTTTGCGCCGGATAACTCTTTGGAACTCTTCTGGGCTTTGTCAGCCATAATTTGGTTTCCTGTCTTGTTGATAACAACATTCAATCAGGCTTCGCTGGGAGTTATTTGGGCGTTACTTAGGCGTTAGCTGAGGGTCTCTAGAGAGTCTGAACTTTTGTGACCTCGAGTGTGGACTCGGCCCCGAAGCCAATACCACTTGCCGGCCGCCCGGCCATTATCGACTGCGCACCGATAGAAGCGATCATTGCCCCATTATCAGTGCATAGCGAAAAACGCGGAATCCGTAGCTGGATGTCAGCTTCGCCACAACGGATTTTCGCCACCTGACGAAGCCGCGCGTTGGCAACGACACCGCCGCCAAGTAATAATCGCTTAACCCCGTGGAGCTCGCAGGCATTGATAGCTTTGGTGAGCAACACATCGACCACAGCCTCCCGAAAACTTGCAGCAACATCGGGTTTGGAAATCTCCAGTCCACCGTCGCTAGCCTTTTCAACGTGCCTGGCCACTGCGGTTTTTAGCCCGGAGAATGAAAAATCAAACCGGTGCGCTTCCATATCCTTTGGCAAAGACAGTCCGCGGGGAAAACGAATAGCCTTTGGGTTGCCCGTTTCGGCGAGCCTGTCTATTTGCGGTCCGCCGGGGTAGGGCAAACCAAGCACCCTAGCCACCTTGTCGAAGGCTTCACCGGCAGCGTCGTCGATTGTTTCTCCCAATAGCTCAACATCGTCCAGTAAGTCGCGCACTAGCAGCAGAGATGTGTGGCCTCCAGAAACCAAGAGTGCGATCGTTGGAAGCGAAACAGTCCCATTTTCTAAAACGTCTGCTCCAACATGGCCCACGAGGTGATTCACTGCGTAAATAGGCAAATTATGGGCTATGGCGAGTGCCTTTGCTGCACCAATTCCAACCATTAGTGCGCCCGCTAGGCCCGGTCCGTTGGCAACCGCGATCGCGTCAATTTGGCTCATCGTGAGGTTCGCTTCTTTGAGCGCTTGAGCGATAGTCGGCTGCAGCGCCTCGAGGTGAGCCCTTGCGGCAACCTCGGGAACAACCCCGCCAAATTTAGCGTGCTCATCCATAGAGCTGTGAAGAGCGTTTGCCAGCAGCCGGTTGCCCTTGACTATCCCGATTCCAGTCTCATCGCAGCTACTCTCAACACCGAGAACGATTGGTTGATCAAGCACAAGTTTCATCACCATGGCGTCAGTGCCCGAGGGTTGGTAATAATTTTTTCGAATGTCTATTTGCTCAAAGCCAAGCGAGGCATAAAGGTTTATTGCGGTCTGGTTATCGACCCGGACCTCAAGGAACACAGTCTCTGCACCCAACGCAAACGCTTTGGCAATTAGCTTTTTCGCAAGGGTTCTGCCGAGCCCATGACCCTGATGCGCAGTGGCAATGGCAAGGGTCTGAATGTCACTGGTGAAACTTGCTGGCACCGAGTGGAGGCCGGCGTAACCAATAAGCCCGCCGTCAAACGCCCCAAAATAATAAGTGAATTTACCTTCGAGCTCGGAACGAAAAGGGGTTTCTTTCCAGGCCTCGCTGCCAAATAATGCGTTCTCCAATTGCATCAGTGCTGGAAGATCTGCTGCTGTCAGCTCGCGAATTTCCATCAGCCTGTGACCCGCTTTCCAGCTGATGGCGTGACATCCGGTGAACGCAGATACAGCGCACTGGTGTCGGTTAGATCAAGTTTTTGATCCACTGCAAAGACTGCATACTCACCAATCAAACTCGCGTCACACTCGCCACTAACCTGTTGAAACCCAAGGTGGTTCTCAAGGTCCTGAAGATTGGAAACGCTCGGTGAAATCACTTGCTCACCATCCTGAAACCCCGCAATAAAAAGTTCTTTGCGCTTTGCGTCTGCAACCACCAAAATCTTTCCAACCGGGTGCTTTCTTGCAACTGCATTTAGCGTAATGACGCCGCAAGCCTGGATATTTAGTGCAGTCGCCATGGCGATACCTGCTGCGATACCCACTCGAAGTCCGGTGTAAGGAGCTGGACCTCGTCCAATTGCGACGAGCGTAAGGTCGGCAGGAACGATTCTTGCTTCCTTGAGAACCGCTTGAATTGCGAGCCCAATGTTCTCGGCGTGACCGAATCGATCATCGAAGTTTATAAACGAGAGCCTATTGGCCCCGTCGAAGACAGCAGCGCTAGTTCCGGCTGAAGTGTCAATCGCCAAAATCAAACTGCACCCCCTGCCATCTGGATCCGTGACCAGTGATTGCTAACTCGCGAAAGTCCTCTTGGCTAGATCTGTCGATTTCAATAAGTAGCCAGTTCTCAAAACTGCCATCAATAAAATCTTTTGGCCACTCAATAACAACTATTGAGTTTGCGAAATCTATGTCCAGATCATCCAACTCAATAGCCGATGAAAGCCTGTAAGCATCTACGTGGACGAGCTTTGGTCCGTTCTTTGTTCTGTGTGTTCTTGCAAGCACAAAGGTAGGCGATTGGATTGTTCCAATCGCCTTCAGCCCAGAACCGATACCCCTGGTCATAGTGGTTTTTCCCGCCCCAAGCTCGCCTGAAAGCAAAACTAAATCGCCCGATTGCAGGTTACTGGCTAGCCTCAGGCCAAACGCCTCCATGGCCTCCGGCGTTTTTATTGTTAGCTTCATGTGTTTATAAAAGTTCGCTTTGCCCGGCCACCGATTCTGGTAACCACCTCATAATTCACTGTCCCAGCGCTCTCACCAAGCTGCTCGGCTGTGGGCTCGTTCCTTGCAGAGTCCCCAAAGATAACAACCTCGTCGCCAATTTTCACTTCGGCAACGCCAACGTCCACCACGAACTGATCCATGGCGACCCGACCAACAACCGGGAATAGCTCTTGGCCGATTTTAACCTTGGCACCCTTCAGAGTCCTTGGCATGCCCTCGGCATAACCGAACGGCACCAGCGCAAGCTTGGTTGCCTTGTCGGTGACGTATCGATAGCCGTAGGAAACTCCTTGGCCGGCCGGCACGGATTTGAGGTTCACAACTTTTGCAAGTGCGATCATTGCGGGCTTTAGTTTTAGTCCCTCAAGCATCTGATTTTCAAAGGGGTTCAAGCCGTAAAGAATAATCCCGCAGCGCACCATGTCGTACCTCATGCTCGGGTGACTAATCGCTCCAGCGGAAGCGGCGAGGTGCTTGATTTCTATTTTTATTCCTGCGCCCTCAAGCTTCGAGTACACCGACTCAAAGACTTTCTGCTGGGCTAAGTCTGCGACCTCTGAAGTGTTTGCCAAATGGCTCAGAAGACCCTGCACACTTAGCTCTCTGTCCCGAAGTATTTTGATGACATCGGGAATCTGCTCTGGCATGAAGCCGTTGCGGCCGAGTCCGGTGTCAACCTTCAGATGAATAACCGCCGCTTGCGGGACAGACCGAAGCTGCTGGAGCGTGGAAATACCAAGAACAATGTGGTGCTCAACCGCGGACTGGAGATCATCCTGATCATCAAGTAGCCAGCACATCACCGGGGCTTTAATGCCGGCCAGACGAAGCGAGATGGCTTCGTCCAGATCCGCCACTCCAAGAATGTCCACACCGTCCTTATCGAGAACGCTTGCAACCTCGATCATGCCGTGCCCATAGGCGTTTGCCTTCACTACTGCCATGACCTTAGCCGGCGCGAAGGTCGTCTTCAGCGCTTGATAATTGGAACGAATCAACCCCAGATCAACTCTTACTTCACGCATCTAATTACCCTCCAACACGACCATGGCAATTGCAAACCCATTGTCATGAGACAGTGAAAGATGCACGTTAGTGACGCCCTTGGACTTTAGTGTTTCTGCACTCTTGCCTGACACTAACAATGTCGGCTTACCAATTCCGTTATTTTGAACCTCGATTTCCCGCCACGACAGCAACCTCGGGTCTCCTACTGCTTTGGCTAGCGCCTCCTTGGCGGCAAATCGAGCCGCTAGAGAATCGGCCTTTAGGTCCCGCTCCAGTGCGGTGAAGAGCCTGGTAGTTAGGGCTGGGGTTCGCTCAATGCTATTAGTTAGTCTCTCAACTGAGCACAAGTCAACCCCGATTCCAATAATCACTATTCCACTGTGACGGACTTGGCAAGGTTTCTAGGCTGGTCAACATCCAGCCCCTTGGCGTTTGCCAACTCCATGGCGAAAACCTGCAGTGGTATTACCGCTAATTGACCAGCAAGCAATGGCGGGGTCTCTGGGATGAAGAAAACCTCATCAGCGAAGCTCTTAACCTCGGAGTCGCCTACCTCGGCAATCACGATCACCCGCGCCCCGCGCGCTTTTATCTCCTGAATGTTAGAAACCATTTTGGCGTGTAACGAGCCTTCACCTCTTTGAGACGGGACTATAACGATTACTGGCTGGCCCTCTTCAATCAAAGCAATTGGCCCGTGCTTTAGCTCACCGGCTGCAAACCCTTCGGCATGAATATACGCAAGTTCTTTGAGTTTTAGAGCGCCCTCAAGAGCAATTGGATAGGCAATGTTTCTGCCCAAAAATAATACTGACTTTGCCGTGGAGTAATTCTTAGCGAGCTTGCCCACCTCAGAAATTGACTCTAGGACCTCCTTAATTTTTCTTGGGAGTGTCAGAAGCTCTAGACCGATGTTTTTCAATTCCACTTCTGACATACTCTTTCGCTGCCAAGCCAGAACCAGTCCAACCAATTGCCCAGCAGTCACCTGTGCAGTGAACGCCTTTGTGGATGCGACAGCAACCTCTGGTCCGGCGTGAGTGTAAATCGTGGCGTGTGCATCTCTTGCCAGGGTCGCGCCCTGGGTGTTGCAGACCGCCAGCACCTTCGCACCGTGCTCTATGGCGTGACGAACCGCCATTAGCGTGTCCATGGTTTCCCCAGACTGGCTCATCGCGATAACGAGGGTTTTCGAATCGATTACTGGGTCACGGTATCTAAACTCATGTGCGAGCTCCACGCTGACTGGGATACGGGCCCATTTTTCAATTGCATACTTGGCAGCTTCAGCAGCATACGCCGCTGTTCCACACGCCACGAAGGTTATTCGCTCCACTTCAGCAAGCTGGTCGAGACCTTCGATTTCGGTTAGGTTAACGGTGCCATCAGATCTAATTCGTCCCATCAAAGTGTCACCAACGGCTTGCGGTTGATCCGCAATTTCCTTAGCCATAAAAGAGGGCCAGCCTCCCTTTGAAGCAGCGGTGGCATCCCAGGTAACCTCAAATGTTTCCATGTCAACTGGCTTACCGCCGAAGTCTGTGAGAACGACGGAATCACTGCGTAATTCAACAATTTGATCTTGGCCCACTGAGACCGCGTGCTTGGTGTGCTCGATGAAGGCTGCGACATCGGAGCCTAAGAAGTTCTCGCCGTCGCCCAAGCCGATTACAAGCGGGGAGTTTCTCCTAGCAGCCAAAACTAAGTCGGGGCTATCCTCGTGCACGCACAGCAGCGTAAAAGCACCCTCTAGAAGGTTCACCACGCTTCGAAAAGCAGCGGTTAGATCGCTAGTTTTGTCATATTCGATCGCAACCAGATGAGCCACCACCTCACTGTCTGTCTCCGAGGAAAAGTTCACGCCCTGACCAACAAGATCCCTTTTTAACGAGGAAAAGTTTTCGATAATACCGTTGTGGATGAGGGACAGCTTTTGATGAGTGCCGCCGATGTGTGGGTGAGCATTTCCGTCAGTTGGTGCACCATGTGTCGCCCACCTGGTGTGGCCAATTCCAATGTGCGAGTCGGTAATGGGAGAATCAGATAGCTCTTGAACCAACACTGCCAGCTTGCCCGCGCGTTTTCTGGTTTCCAGCCCATTAGCTTCTGAAATCACTGAAACTCCGGCAGAGTCATAGCCACGATATTCAAGGCGCTTTAGCCCTCCAATAAGGACCTTGAGAGCTGACCCAGGTCCAACGTAACCCACTATTCCGCACATAAGGCCCAATTGTAGGGCAGAATGGGGGCTTGTGAGCACAGCGCATGGCACCGAGAGCCTTTCCCCATATCTCGCTATTGAGCGAGCTGATTGGGCCGAGCTTGGCAACTCAACACAGCTACCACTGACCGAACAAGAGATAAAAAAACTTCGTGGACTTGGCGATTTTCTGGACATCAAAGAAGTGACTGAGGTCTATCTTCCAATCAGCCGTTTGCTGTCGCTTTACGCAACCTCAACTCAAGGCTTGTATCGAAATACCGGAAATTTTTACGGTATGAGCGCTCAGAGAACACCCTTCATCATCGGAATAGCCGGATCGGTCGCCGTTGGAAAGTCCACTGCCGCCAGGCTTTTAAGAGAACTCATGGCACGATGGGAGGGCACCCCAAAAGTTGAGCTAGTTACCACCGACGGCTTCTTGTACCCAAACGCAGAACTAGAGCGACGCGGTCTACTTGCAAAAAAAGGCTTTCCCGAAAGCTACGACCGGAAAAGATTGCTGCAATTCGTGTCCGACATAAAATCGGGAAAGACAGGCGTAACTGCCCCCGTCTACGACCACTTGATTTATGACATCATTCCGGATGAATTTGCCACCGTAGGTGAGCCAGATGTTTTGATTGTTGAAGGCCTAAATGTTTTGCAGCCTCCGGCTGCAGGCCAAGAAGTGGCGCTGAGTGACTACTTTGATTTCAGCATCTACATAGACGCAGACCCGGACACAATTAAAGATTGGTACCTGTCAAGGTTTGACCAACTTTGGAAAACTGCTTTTCTAAACCCAAGATCCTATTTCCACCAGCTAACAACTGAACTCACCAAGGAACAGGCAATAACCAGGGCAGCCGGTTTCTGGAAGGATATTAATCTTCCAAACCTGCGACAAAATATTGAACCAACAAGATCAAGAGCAACCTTGGTGATGCAAAAAGGTGAAGGTCATAGGGTTCAAAGAGTTCAGGTCAGGAAAATCTAGTTCTCCTGGACAAGTCTGACGTCAACACTCATCAAACAATCGGGCTTCTTTGCTCCCGCGATAACTCTTTCTTCGGATACGTCATAGCGATTTTCTAGCTCCAAAAAATCATCCTGCGACCCCTGAACGGAAACCGCCCAAATAAACTCACTGTTTTTATTGTCGACATACATAAACTCCACCTCGAAACCAAACTGCCTCCTGATCGGAAGCACCTCTAGGTTCAGCCAGGTCCTAAATTCTTCGAGCCTGCCAGGCTCAATTTGATATCGTCTTAGCTGGATAGTTTTAGCCAAGCGCTAGCCGCATTTCAACCATGCGGGCGATACGTTCAGCCCAGCTCTGTGCTGTCCCATGATCTGCGGCCTCAACCATTACTCGGACCAGGGACTCAGTTCCAGAAGCTCTCAGTAGCACCCGACCTTCATCGCCAAGTTCAGCAGAGGCCTGTGAAACTAGTTCCTGCAACTTGACATCGTCAACTCTAGATTTATCAACCCCAGGGACGTTTATGAGAACCTGGGGATAGACCGGCATCTGTGCTGCAAGTTCAGCCAAAGACTTGCCGGTGTGGACCATCCTGGCCGCAATCTGTAGGCCGGTCAGCACGCCGTCTCCAGTTGTTGCATACTGCGAAAAGATTATATGACCCGACTGCTCGCCACCGAGCGAATAACCACCTTCGCGCATGGCTTCAAGAACGTATCGATCACCAACCCGGGTTTCCACGATGTCAATGCCATGTGTTTTCATGGTTAAGCGGAGTCCCAGATTTGACATCACGGTGGTAACCAGAGTGTTCCTCGCGAGGTCACCGGTTTCCTTCATGCCGATTGCCAAGACGGCCATAATGTGATCACCATCGACGACTTTACCTAAGTGGTCTACCGCCAACGCCCTGTCGGCATCACCGTCGTGAGCAATACCAAAGTCCGCCTTATTTTCCAAAACGGCTGACTGCAGCGCACTTAGGTAGGTTGACCCGTATCCGGAATTTATGTTCAGCCCATCCGGCTGGGCACCAATTACGATGACTTCTGCACCTGCATCAAGGAAGGCTTGAGGAGAGATGGCACTGGCCGCTCCGTTTGCGGCGTCGACAACCACCTTCAAGCCTGTCAACTTTTCTCTGACGGCCCCAAGCAAATGAACAAGATAGCGGTCCTCGGCATCCGCGAACCGAGTAATTTTTCCAACCTCTGAGCCAATTAAATCATGCGAATTTCCAAACTCTGCCTCAATTTGATCTTCTATTGAGTCTGGAAGCTTATGGCCACCGCGTGAAAAGAACTTGATCCCGTTATCAGGAGCAGAGTTATGGCTTGCAGAGATCATCACACCAAAGTCAGCACCAATGTCGGCGGTCAAATATGCAGCTGCCGGAGTAGGAACAACGCCGGCATCGAAAACATCGATTCCGGAAGCCGCGAGTCCCGCAGAAACGGCGGCGGAAATAAAGTCAGAAGAAATTCTTGGATCGTGAGCAATTACTGCCCTGGGTCGTTCACCGTTTTCTCTGGCAGTCTGGGCCAGAACAATCGCTGAAGCTTGCGCAAGCTTAAGAGCAAATTCAGCGGTAATTTCACGGCCTGCTGTCCCGCGAACTCCATCGGTGCCAAAAAGCCTGGCCATGGCCAAGTACTTCGCTTAGCGCTTGGAGAACTGTGAGGCCTTGCGAGCCTTTTTAAGACCGGCCTTCTTGGACTCGATCACGCGCGAATCGCGACGTAGGAAGCCAGCCTTTTTCAAGATGGCTCGGTTGTTGTCAGTGTCCATCTCGTTGAGAGCACGAGAGATGCCGAGTCTCAGCGCGCCAGCCTGACCGGCGATTCCGCCGCCGTCGATGCTAGCGGTGACGTCATACGCACCCTGCAGCTCCAGAACGGTGAATGGATCGTTGATTAGCTGCTGGTGCAACTTGTTTGGGAAGTAATCCTCGATTGAACGCTTATTTACCGTTATTTTGCCGGTTCCAGGAACTAGACGAACTCGAGCAACTGCCTCTTTGCGTCGACCAAGCCCAGCACCTGGCTGAGTTAGGTTTCCCCGTGATCGCACAGTCTTCGCTGGCTCTGACTCTGTTGAGTAGGAAGTATCTGCTTCTACTACTTGTGTCTCTTCGACTTCGTTATCTGCCAAGGTCTTTGTCCTTACTGGGCGATCTGATCAATGGTGAAAGGCTTGGCCTTCTGGGCCTCGTGTGGATGGGAACTGCCAGCGTAAACCTTTAGCTTGCCAATTAGCTGGTCGCCAAGCTTGTTTTTTGGCAACATTCCACGAATGGCCTTCTCAACAACGCGCACTGGGTTCTTAGCCATTAGGTCGGAGTAGGAGGTAGTGGTCAATCCGCCTGGATAGCCAGAGTGACGGTAAGCCTTCTTTTGCTCCAGCTTGTCGCCAGTTAGAACAACTTTGTCAGCATTGACGATGATTACAAAGTCACCGTTATCCATGTGAGCCGCGAAGGTTGGCTTGTGCTTGCCGCGCAGTAAGACTGCTGCGTGAGACGCGAGGCGCCCCAGCACGATTTCTGTGGCGTCAATGACAAACCACTCGTGGCTCAGCTCGCTGGCCTTTGGCGAATAAGTACGCACGGTAAATTACCTCATAGTTTCGTTTGTGTGATTCCGCTTTTCAAGCGGTTTCAAACCAGCCGACGATGCCGGACCAAACGCTAAGTCTAGGGGTTGATAGGCATTGGGTCAAACAGAATTATCACTGATTTCTCGCATCACCCGGTTTAGGTTTGCCTGCTTGGCATAGTCCGCAGGATCCGGGTAATCAATTGACTCCAAACTTAAGCCCTTGGCGTCGATTGTCTTGAATTTATTGGCACGCTTACCGCTTTTTTGAACATGGATAAGATCTTGAATACTGAGTCGCCCATCGGCGACCGCCATGATCGACCCCACAAGCGATCGAATCATATTGTGGCAAAAAGCATCCGCGTGAATGTCTATTGTGATCAGACCGCCCGGATCCCTGGACACCTCAAACGTAGTCAAGTTGCGAATCGTACTGGCGCCAGCTCTTGGCTTACAGAATGCTGCAAAGTCCTTCAGGCCAATCAGTTCTTTGGCAGCTAAGTTCATCAGGGCGACATCTAAAACACGCTTGTGCGTCAGTGCGTAGCGCACCAACATAGGGTCCTTTTTAAACTCAGGGTCAACAATCGTGTAGCGATAGCGCCTACCTAGAGCACTGAATCTGGCGTCAAAATCAGAAGTGATCTGGTGAATATCCAGGATGATTAGATCGTCGGCGATTAGCGTGTTTAGCCGAAAAGCATTCAGTGGATCTCTGCCGATTCGCGATAAGCGCTTCTGGGGGATATCCAGGTGACACACCTGGTGTTTGGCATGAACCCCGGAGTCGGTTCTGCCGGCAACTCGCATGTCAAAGTCAGTCTTGCTTTTGCCAAAAACCTTTTCGAACATCTTGACCAAATCGCCTTCGACAGTTCTAAGGCCAGGCTGCTTAGCCCACCCCGCGAAATCAGTTCCGTCATAAGCAAGGTCTACCCGAAAGCGAACAAGCCCGCCAGAATCACCAGCGGGCTTGTTCATTTCAATCTTCTTTGCGGCTCTAAGCCTTTGGCTCTTCGGCCTGCGCTTCAGTAGCTTCTTCAGCCGGAGCCTCAGTAGCTACTTCAACTGGGGTTTCTGCAGCCACTTCAACTGGAGCTTCTGCAACAACCTCGGTCTCAACCGCAGCAGTTTCGTCTACTACTAGTTCGTCTGCTGATGCTTCAACAACTTCCTCTGCAACCGGCTCAGCGGCTGCGCTGGTTGCAACGTTGTTGACTGGCTTTGACTTGGAAGTCTTGGGCTTTGCCTGGACCTGCTCCAACACAAGCTCGATTACAGCCATAGGGGCGTTGTCGCCCTTACGGTAACCGAGCTTCGTGATGCGGGTGTAGCCGCCTTCGCGGTCTGCAACTAGCGGTGCAATCTCAGTGAAGAGCTCGTGGACGATGTTCTTGTCCGTGATTTGTCTCATCACGCGACGTCTAGCGGCTAGGTCTCCGCGCTTTGCGAAGGACACTAGACGCTCGGCAACTGGACGAAGACGCTTAGCCTTGGTCTCGGTTGTGACGATTCGCTTGTGCATGAAAAGCGAGGTGGCCATGTTACGAAGCATCAGGCGCTCGTGAGCTGGTCCGCCTCCTAGGCGGGGTCCCTTAGTTGGGGTAGGCATTAGTTTCTCCTTGAATTTCTAAAGGTTAGATCTGGTCTTCGTCGAAGCCGCCACCGAAGTATGCGGAATCAAAACCTGGGACGGCGTCCTTGAACTTCAGTCCAAGCTCGGTCAGCTTGTCGCGTACTTCATCTACGGATTTTGAGCCGAAGTTGCGAATGTTCATCAACTGGTCTTCGCTCAGGGCAATTAGCTCTGAAACCGTGTTGATTCCCTCGCGCTTCAGGCAGTTGTAGGAACGAACCGTTAGGTCTAGGTCCTCAATCGGAGTGCTTAGCTCATTGGAAGCCGCAATTTCAACTGGAGCCGGCCCAATTTCAATGCCCTCGGCCTCATCGTTTAGTTCCTTGGCTAGGCCAAACAACTCAACCAATGTTGAGCCGGCGCTGGCAACAGCATCGCGTGGCTCAACCGACTGCTTGGTCTCAACGTCAACAATCAGCTTGTCGAAGTTGGTGAACTCACCGGCACGAGTTGCCTCAACGCGGTAAGAAACCTTCAGCACTGGGCTGTAGATCGAGTCAACTGGAATTACACCGGCTTCGGCATCCGGGTTACGGTTCTGGGAAGCTTGGACGTAGCCACGACCGCGCTCAATAATGAACTCGATTTCTAGCTTGCCCTTGGCGTTTAGGGTTGCAAGAACCAACTCTGGGTTGTGAACTTCAACACCGGCAGGAACCTGAATGTCTGCGGCGGTCACTGGACCAGCAGCACTCTTGGTCAAATGAGCGACTACTGGAGCATCGTGCTCCGAGGAAACTACAAGGTTTTTGATGTTCAAAATTACTTCAACCACGTCCTCCTTGACACCCGCGATTGTTGAAAACTCGTGGCTGACACCTTGGATGCGAATGTTTGTAACAGCTGCACCTGGAATCGAGCTGAGCAATGTGCGTCGCATCGAGTTACCGAGGGTGTAGCCAAATCCTGGCTCCAGTGGGTCCAAGATAAATCTTGAGCGGTTCGGTCCTAGAACTTCTTCGTGCAATGTGGGGCGCTGTGCAATTAGCACTATTGGTTCCTTTCATCTGAACATCCGCTATTTGATGTTCGTCATGGAAACACGCGGGCGGGCACCTGCGTGCGTGAGGTGTTAAATTTTTCTGAGGGTCAAACGCGTCGACGCTTTGGAGGGCGGCAACCGTTGTGAGCCTGTGGAGTCACGTCACTGATTGAGCCAACTTCCAAGCCAGCGGCCTGAAGCGAACGAATTGCAGTCTCTCGTCCAGAGCCTGGGCCCTTGACGAAAACGTCAACCTTGCGGATACCGTGCTCTTGGGCCTTGCGAGCAGCTGATTCAGCTGCCATCTGAGCTGCGAACGGGGTTGACTTGCGTGAACCCTTGAAGCCGACATCTCCTGAAGACGACCAAGAGATAACTGCTCCGGTTGGGTCTGTGATTGTGATGATGGTGTTGTTGAAGGTAGAGCGGATGTGCGCTTGACCGACCGGAATGTTTTTCTTGTCCTTGCGACGAGGCTTGCGAGTTGCCGCGGATGCTTTGGGGGCTGCCATGTGATTTTCTCCTAGATCCTATGAGCCGCGACTAGCGGGCTGCCTTCTTCTTGCCTGCTACGGTGCGCTTTGGACCCTTGCGTGTTCGTGCATTGGTCTTGGTGCGCTGGCCGCGGACCGGAAGGCCCTTACGGTGACGAATTCCTTGGTATGAACCGATTTCAACCTTGCGGCGAATGTCGGCTGCAACTTCACGGCGAAGGTCACCCTCCACCTTGAGGTTCTGATCAATGTTGTCTCGAAGCGCGATCAACTGATCGTCGGTTAAGTCTTTAACTCTGATGTCTTCTGAGATCTTGGTGGCCGCCAGAATCTCGCGTGAGCGAGTTGGACCAATGCCATAGATGTAAGTAAGGGAGATCAACACTCGCTTCTCGCGAGGGATGTCCACTCCGGAAATACGTGCCATTATTTGTCTTTCGTTTTTTTGAAGGTCTGGGACAGCTCCATCTCAACTTGGCAAGTTGAGCCCCGGCCTTCAAACCGAGGGTTAGCTTTCGCTTGGTGCTGGCTTTTGCTATTTAGTTTTTGCGAAGGCTTGTTAGCCCTGGCGCTGCTTGTGACGAGGGTTCTCGCAAATAACCATCACGTTGCCGTGACGACGAATGACCTTGCACTTATCGCAGATTTTCTTGACGCTTGGATTAACCTTCATGCTCTTTCTTTCTACTTGTAGCGGTAAATAATGCGGCCGCGACTCAAATCGTATGTCGACAGCTCAACTATCACGCGGTCTCCAGGGAGAATACGAATATAGTGCTGCCTCATCTTTCCCGAGATGTGGGCTAATACTAGGTGAGCATTGGTTAGCTCCACCCGGAACATTGCATTGGGTAGAGCTTCAACGACCGATCCCTCGATCTCGATAACACCATCTTTGTTGGCCATGCACTCACTTAATCACTACTTGTTTAGCATTACGAACGCGCGAAAATCCCTCAAATATCTCAAGTGTTTTCACGCAGAAACGCCAAGTCGCAATACTAAGGGGTTTTTGCCGCGAAAGCTAGTGGCTAATCTAAACGGACGGGGACAATTCCAAAGGGCTTTAGGCCCTCGGCACCGCCGTCTACTGATGTCAAAACCCAAATACCACCGTCGTGTAACGCAACCGAGTGCTCCCAGTGCGCTCCATCTGAATTGTCTGAGGTCGCAACACCCCAGTCATCGGCTTCAACAAAAGTTGTTTGGTCCCCCGAAGTGATCATGGGTTCAATCGCGATACATAGCCCAGATTGCACCTTCGGCCCGGCATCACGGACTCGATAATTAAACACAGCTGGGTCTTCATGCATTGAGCGTCCGATGCCGTGACCGACGTATTGCTCCAGAATCCCGTAGCTGCCTCGTGACTGGACGTAATCTTGGACCGCCACTCCAACTTCGTTTAGCTTCTTGGCCGTCGCTAGGGCGGCTATCCCGGCCCATAGCGAACCTTCACAAACATCTGAGAGCCTCTGGCGCTCAAGAGCGAGCTCACTTGTTGATCCAGGCACCACTATCGAAAACGCGCTGTCGCCATTCCAACCATCAATTTCCGCTCCACAGTCAATTGAAATCAAGTCGCCAGCTTCTAGAGCCCGATTGGACGGGATCCCGTGAACCACCGTCGAATTTATCGATGCGCAGACGGTGTGGGAATACCCGGGCACCAACTGAAAGTTTGGAACTCCACCGCCAGCTCGAATCGTTTTCTCAGCTATTTGATCAAGCTCAAGAGTGGTAACTCCAGGTTTGATTGCTGCTTTCACCATTGCAAGGGCCTTTGCGGTCAGCAGCCCTGCGACTCGCATCTTGCGAATCTGATCTGGTGTTTTTAGCTCGAAGCTTTTACGCATCTTCACTTAGGCCGCGCGCAGACAGAACTTCGTGAATTCGAGCAGTGACGACACTGACATCGCCGAGTCCGTCCACCTTTGCAACTAGTGAGCGGGAAGCGTAGACATCGATTAAGGGAGCTGTTTGGTTTTCGTAAATTGCCTGCCGCTTACGGATGACCTCGGGAGTGTCATCGGTACGGCCCTGTTCTATGGCTCGATTAGCAAGCCTGGAAACCAGCTCTTCGCTATCTGCTGTTAGCTGCACAACGACATCTAGTTTCGAACCGTTCTGGGCCAAAACCTCGTCTAGTTTTTCGACCTGATCGAGAGTTCTCGGGTAACCATCTAGCAAGAAGCCGTTCAGAACATCTGGCTGTGATAGCCGATCTTTCACCAGTGCATTGGTGATGGTATCCGGCACGTATTCACCACGGTCCATGTAACCCTTGGCTTCAATTCCAAGCGAGGTCTCTTCCGCTACATTTTTGCGGAAGATGTCTCCCGTGGAGATGGCAGGAATCGAGTAACGAGTTGCTAGGAGCGCCGCCTGAGTCCCCTTGCCGGCACCCGGAGGGCCGATCAAAAGGATCCCGATCACTTGAGGAGGCCCTCGTAGTTTCGCTGCTGCATCTGGGCGCTGATTTGCTTCACAGTGTCCAGACCAACACCAACGATGATCAAAATTGAAGTTCCACCGAATGGGAAGTTTTGGTTAGTTCCAATAGCAGTGAATGCAACCAGTGGAATCAGCGCAATCAAACCTAGGTAGATGGCACCAGGGAAAGTGATTCGGCTAATAACGTACTGCAGGTATTCGGTGGTTGGGCGACCAGCTCTGATGCCCGGAATGAATCCGCCGTACCGCTTCATGTTGTCGCTGATCTCCTCTGGGTTCAAGGTGATTGCAACGTAGAAATAAGTGAACCCAACGACTAGCAAGAAGTACATTGCCATGTATAGCGGGTTGTCCCCGGAAGTTAGATAAGTCGAAATAAATCGCACCCATGGAGCAACCTGTCCGGTTGTTGCGTCCGGCTGGTCGAATTGAGCCAGGAGTGCGGGCAAGTAAAGCATCGACGAGGCGAAGATAACCGGAATAACTCCGGCGGTGTTAACCTTCACCGGGATATAGGTTGCTTGTCCGCCATAGGCCTTGCGGCCAACCATGCGCTTTGCGTACTGCACTGGAATACGACGCTGCGATTGCTCGACCAAAACAACTAGACCCACGACAATAAAACCGACCGCCATAACTGCAACGAAGATTTCTATGCTTCTGGTCTGAAGAATCTGAAGCAAGCTCGATGGAAAAGTGGAGGCGATTGAAGTAAAGATCAAAAGCGACATTCCGTTACCGACACCGCGCTCAGTGATTAGCTCGCCAATCCACATGATTAGCCCGGTTCCAGCTGTCATTGTGATCACCATCAATGTGATGGACAGCGGTCCGGTATCAACCAAGATTGGAAGAGTACAGTCCGCACCGAACAGAGCGCCTTGTCTTGCCACGGTAACCAAAGTGGTTGCCTGCAATAGACCGAGAGCAATTGTTAGGTAACGGGTGTACTGAGTAAGTTTCGCCTGTCCCGAGGGTCCTTCTTTGTGAAGGGTCTCGAAGCGCGGGATAACGACTCTAAGCAACTGGGTAATAATCGATGCCGTGATGTAGGGCATGATACCCAGCGCAAAGATGGAGAGCTGCAAGAGCGCCCCACCTGAAAACAGGTTCACTAGTTCATAGAGACCAGAAGTTGACTGGCTCTGAGCAAGACATTGCTGAACATTCGAGTAATCAACGTTTGGGGCTGGAATGAACGAGCCCAAACGGAAGATTGCAATCATGCCAAGCGTAAACGCCAGCTTGTTGCGCAGATCCGGAGTCCGGAACGCGCGAGCTATTGCACTAAACAAAGTGAACCTACTCCCCTAGATGATTAGGCGTTGATGCTGCCGCCGGCAGCTTCAATCTTGGTCTTCGCCGACTCGGAAACCTTGTCAACACTAACCTCAAGCTTAACCGACAGCTCACCATTGCCTAGAACCTTGACGGGCTTGTTCTTGCGAACGGCACCCTTGGCCACTAGGTTGGAAATTGTAACAGCTCCACCCTTTGGATAAAGCTCCGTCAGCTTCTCAAGGTTGACTACCTGGTATTCAACCCGGAACGGGTTCTTGAATCCACGCAGCTTAGGTGTGCGCATAACTAGGTTCACGCCACCGCCCTCAAAGCCCAGACGAGTAGTTGTGCGAGCACCGGTACCCTTGGTACCTCTACCTGCAGTTTTACCCTTTGAGCCTTCACCAAGACCCTTACGAGTCTTGTCCTTCTTGGCGCCCTTTGCCGGGCGAAGGTGGTGAAGACGCAAGATCTGAGACTTCTCAATCTTTTCAGCTGGCTTCTTCTTTGACTTGGCAACTGCCGGTTTTGCAACCGCTGCAGCTGGAGCCATTTCAGCCTCAACTTTTGGAGCCGCAGCAGGCTTAGATGCGGCAGCCTTGGTTGCTGGCTTTGCAGCAGCTTTTGGAGCAGCAGCCTTGGTTGCTGGCTTTGCAGCAGCTTTTGGAGCGGCAGCCTTGGTTGCTGGCTTCTTTACAGCTGGCTTTGCAGCAGCTGGCTTCTTTGCAGCCGTAACCTTAGCAACTGGCTTTGCAGCAGCTGGCTTCTTTGCAGCCGGCTTAGCGGCTGGCTTCTTGTCTTCAGCCATTTAGTCGATCTCCTCAACTTTAACGAGGTGGGCAACAGTGTTCACCAGGCCACGAACGGACTTAGTGTCCTCGCGTACCACGATGTCACCGATGCGCTTCAGTCCCAGGGTGCGAATCGAATCGCGCTGGTTTTGCTTTCCACCGTTTGAACTTTTTAATTGGGTAACTTTCAGGCGAGCAGCCATTAGACACCAGCCTTTTCAGTCTTTTCAGTTTTTGCTGGCAACAGACGAGCTGGTGCTACTTCAGCAATAGTCTTACCACGACGTGCTGCCACGGCGGACGGTTCCTCTAGCTGACGCAACGCCTGAACACTTGCATGCACAATGTTTAGGGTGTTGGAAGATCCAAGTGACTTGGATAGTACGTCGTGAACTCCGGCGCACTCCAAGACGGCGCGAACTGGACCTCCGGCGATAACACCGGTTCCCTCGGACGCTGGACGCAGAAGTACAACACCCGCTGCAGCCTCGCCCTGGACAGGGTGAGGAATTGTTGAGCCAGCACGTGGTACGCGGAAGAAGTTCTTCTTCGCGTCCTCAACGCCCTTGGCAATTGCAGCAGGAACCTCTTTGGCCTTACCGTAACCAACACCAACGGTTCCTTCTCCGTCTCCAACCACAACAAGTGCGGTGAAGGAGAAACGACGACCACCCTTGACCACCTTGGAAACGCGGTTGATTGTGACAACGCGCTCCAGGAACTGGCTCTTAGGTTCTTCACGTTCGCGGCGATCGTTCTTTGGCCCACGATCACGTGAACCACGACGCTGCTCGCGCTCGTTCGGGTCAACATTGGAAACTGGCGCCTCAGTGATTACTGCAGCTTCGGTAGCTGCTGTAGTCTCTGCTGTGGCCGCGGTTTCGGTCACTGCTGGAGCCTCCGCGGCTGCTGGAGCTTCGGTGTTTGCGGTCTCTTCAGCCACTGGCACTTCCTTCTTCTCTTCGCTCAAAGCACTAGTCCTTCCTCGCGAGCCGCAACAGCAACAGCTGCAACGCGACCTGCATAGCGGTTACCACCGCGGTCAAAGACCACTTCGGAAACGCCGGCCTTCTTGGCACGCTCAGCAATTAGCTTGCCTACCATCGTGGCCTTGTCGGTCTTAGTGCCGGCTACTACGCGCATATCCGCTTCCATGGTTGAGGCTGAAGCGAGAGTCTGACCCACACCGTCATCAACCAGCTGGACGAATAAGTGACGTGCCGAGCGAGTGACAACTAGGCGAGGGCGCATTGCGGTGCCCTCAATCTTCTTACGCAGACGAACGTGACGACGGCCACGGGCGGCTGACTTTGACTTGCCTCTAGTTCCTAGAGCCATGATTACTTACCAGCCTTTCCAGCCTTGCGACGTACTCGCTCGCCTTCGTAACGAACTCCCTTGCCCTTGTAGGGCTCAGGCTTACGAAGCTTGCGAATGTTAGCTGCCATTTCTCCGACAGCCTGCTTGTCGATTCCCGACACGATGATTTTGGTGTTTCCCTCAACTACCAGCGTGATGCCCTCTGGAGGAGTTACAACCACCGGGTGGCTGAAACCAAGAGATAGTTCCACGGTCGAACCCTTCAGCGCTGCACGATAACCGGTACCGACAATCTCGAGTGCTTTGGTGAAGCCCTCGGAAACGCCGTGAACGTTGTTAGCGATTAGTGTTCGGGATAGTCCGTGAAGTGACTTCGAAACTGCTTCGTCGTCTGGACGAGCAACAATAACGCTGCCATCTTCTTGGGAAATAGTTATTGGTTTTGCGATGGTCAGCTTTAGCTCACCCTTCGGGCCCTTTACCGCAATATCTTGGCCGCTAATTTCAACGGTCACGCCTGCTGGCAGTGGGATCGGTAGTCTTCCAATTCTCGACATTATTGCTTACCAGACGTAGGCGAGGACTTCCCCACCCACTCCCTTCTTTGAAGCCTGGCGGTCTGTTAGTAGACCGCTAGAGGTGGACAAGATTGCAACGCCCAAGCCGCCGAGAACTTTAGGTAGCTCGGTGGACTTTGCGTAAACGCGAAGACCTGGCTTCGATACCCGCTTGATGCCAACGATGCTGGTCTCGCGATTTGGCCCGTACTTCATGACGATGTGCATGGTCTTACCGACCTTTGCATCCTCAACCGTGTAGGAAGCAATGTAACCCTCTGACTTCAAGATCTCAGCGATGGTCCCCTTTAGTTTGGAAAAAGGAACGTTCAGTGATTCGTGATGTGCCATGTTCGCATTGCGCAGCCGGGTCAGGAAGTCTGCTACCGGATCTGTCATTGTCATAATGTGTCTGCTTTCTCGAAGCGGTTTCCAGGTGCTTTACAAGCACAGAGACCTACCTCAATCGTGTTATTAGGCCTGGAACGGGAAACCGAGCGCCTTTAGAAGCGAACGACCCTCGTCATCAGATTTTGCTGTGGTTACAACTGTGATGTCCATACCGCGGACGTGATCGATCTTGTCGATGTCAATTTCGTGGAACATTGACTGCTCGGATAGACCGAAGGTGTAGTTTCCATTGCCGTCGAACTGCTTTGGCGAAAGGCCGCGGAAGTCACGAATACGAGGAAGTGATAGCGAAAGCAAGCGGTCTAGGAACTCCCACATGCGGTCGCCGCGCAAAGTAACGTGGGCTCCGATTGGCTGACCCTCACGAAGCTTGAATTGCGCGATGGACTTCTTTGCAATGTTCACCTGAGGCTTTTGACCGGTAATTGCTATTAGGTCGCGAATCGCACCCTCAATCAACTTGCCATCTCTGGCGGCCTGGCCAACTCCCATGTTCACAACGATCTTGGTTAGACCGGGAACCTGCATTGGGTTTGTGAATGAAAATTCCTCGCTCAAAGTCTTTACGATCTCGGTACGGTACTGAAGTTTTAGACGAGGAGCGGTCTCGGCACCTGCTTTTTTGTATCCGGTTGCCATTAGAACTCCTTCCCACTCTTCTTAGCGATGCGAACCTTGGTGGTAACGCCCTCTTTTGAAGTGGTTATCTTGAAGCCAACCTTGGACGGCTTCTTTGTGCTTGGGTCTACCAAAGCCACGTTAGAAACGTGAATTGGTGATTCCATAGTCTCGATGCCACCGGTCTTGCCACCGCGGTCGGACTGACCAACTCGGTTGTGCTTCTTGACCAAGTTCACACCCTCCACGATGACCTTGTTGGTCTCCTTGATGACTTTCAAAACTTGGCCCTGCTTGCCGCGGTAACCACCGCGGTCTTGCTTGCCTCCGGTTATTACCTCTACGAGGTCACCTTTTTTAATTTTTGCCATGATTTACACAACCTCCGGTGCTAGCGAGATGATCTTCATGAACCGCTTTTCACGAAGCTCGCGACCAATTGGTCCAAAAATACGGGTTCCACGAGGCTCGCCGTCAGCCTTGATGATGACCGCCGCGTTCTCGTCGAATTTTACGTAAGAACCATCTGCACGCCTAGTTTCCTTGACGGTGCGAACGATGACTGCCCTAACGACTTCACCTTTTTTGACGTTTCCGCCTGGGATGGCGTCCTTGACTGAGGCGACGATAGTGTCACCAATACCCGCGTAACGACGGGTGGAACCACCCAGTACGCGAATCGTCAGGAGCTCCTTGGCGCCCGAGTTATCGGCCACCTTGACCCTGGATTCTTGCTGTAGCACTTTTTTTCTCCTTGCTTAGTGAATAACGATTCCGACCGTTATTCGCGGGGTGTGTTACTTAGCCTTTTCGAGGATCTCGACTAGGCGCCAGTTCTTTGTTGCCGCAATCGGGCGAGTCTCGTCGATTACCACGAGGTCACCAATTCCGGCACTGTTTGTCTCGTCGTGAGCCTTGACCTTCTTGGAAACGCGAAGCACCTTGCCGTAAAGCGGGTGCTTCTTGCGGTCTTCCAACAAGACAACGATGGTCTTATCCATCTTGTCCGAAACTACGTAACCCTGACGTGACTTGCGGTAACCGCGAGTCACTTCCTTGATGACCTTTGGGGTCTTTGGAGTCTTTGGCTTAGCTGCCTTAGGAGCTGCTTTTACCGCGGGCTTTGCAGCCACTTTGGTGGCTGGCTTAGCTGCAGCTTTCGCTGCTGGCTTGGTTTCTTCTGCCATTTTTATGCCTCCTCTGTCTTGGCTGCAACCTCTTCAACGGCTGGCTTCTTCTTGGTGGTCTTCACGGGTGCTGGAACTGGAACCGCACGAATACCCAATTCACGCTCACGCATGATTGTGTAGATGCGAGAAACATCGCGCTTCACAGCCCTTAGGCGGCCATGAGCATCTAGCTGTCCAGTAGCCGACTGAAAGCGCAGGTTGAATAGCTCTTCCTTGGCTTTACGAAGCTCTTCTACCAAAACCGAAGATTCAATTTTGTCTAGATCCTGTGGAGTTAGGTTTTTTGAACCGATCATTATGCGTCACCTTCTTCACGCTTGATGATGCGAGCCTTCAGCGGGAGCTTGTGGATCGCACGAGTCAGAGCCTCTTTGGCAATGTCATCTGTAACACCGCTTAGCTCGAAGAGCACGCGGCCGGGCTTTACGTTTACGACCCACCACTCGGGAGAACCCTTACCGGAACCCATTCGGGTTTCAGCCGGCTTCTTGGTTAGAGAGCGGTCAGGGAATACGTTAATCCAGACTTTTCCACCACGCTTGATGCGACGGGTCATGGCAATACGCGCTGCCTCGATCTGACGGTTGGTCAGGTAAGCAGAAGTTGTCGCCTGAATACCCCACTCACCAAAGGAAACCTTGGTTCCACCGGTTGCATGGCCACCACGCTTCGGGCTGTGCTGCTTGCGATGCTTTACTTTTCTAGGAATCAACATTATTTAGCTTCACTTCCTGCTGCTAGTGGAGCAGCCTCGCCCTGACGAGGTCCACGACGGCCGGCTCCAGGTGCACCCTGGCGAGGGCCACGCTGAGTAGCTTGCTGGACCGCAAGCTCACGAGCGGTCATGTCACCCTTGTAAATCCAGACCTTCACACCGATGCGACCAAATGTGGTCTTGGCCTCGTAGAAGCCATAGTCAATGTTTGAACGAAGCGTGTGTAGCGGAACTCTTCCCTCACGGTAAAATTCGCTACGAGACATTTCAGCACCACCTAAGCGGCCAGAGCACTGAATCCTTATGCCCTTGACACCGGAACGAAGTGCGCCCTGAATTCCCTTACGCATTGCACGTCGGAAAGCAACACGAGCAGCTAGCTGCTCGGCAACGCCCTGCGCAACAAGCTGTGCGTCGGACTCTGGGTTTTTAACTTCGAGGATGTTCAGCAACACTTGCTTGCCGGTTAGCTTCTCAAGCTCGGTACGAAGCGTTTCTGCCTCTGCACCGCGACGGCCAATAACCAAACCTGGACGAGCGGCGAAGATATCCACTCGAACTCGGTCTCTGGTGCGTTCCAGCTCGATGCGGCTGATGCCGGCACGGTCTAGCTTGCCCTGTAGGTACTCGCGGATTTTTACGTCCTCGACTACGTAGTCGGCGTAACGCTGACCTTTCTTGGTCGACTCTGCAAACCAACGTGAGCTGTGCTCAGTGGTGATTCCCAGGCGGAAGCCGAAAGGATTGACTTTTTGACCCATGACTACTTACCTGCCTTTGCAAACTCGTCCGGAGTGGAAACAACCACGGTGATGTGGCTGGTGCGCTTGTTGATGCGGAATGCTCGGCCCTGGGCGCGAGGACGGAACCTTTTCAAGGTCACTCCTTCGTCGACAAAAGCCTTGGAGATGATTAGGTCATCCACGTCCACAATTGCACCGGCAGCCTCGCCCTTAACTTGAGCGTTCGCAACCGCTGAGGCGACTAGCTTGTAGATCGGCTCAGATGCTGACTGTGGAGCAAATTTCAAAATACCCAATGCCTCGGTGGCCTGCTTGCCACGTATCAGGTTGACGACACGTCTAGCCTTCATTGGGGTCACGCGGATGTTTCGCAGCTTGGCGATCGCTTCCATCGTTATTCCTTCTTTTCCTAGGCGCCCCGGCTTAGCCGCGGCGACCCTTCTTGTCGTCCTTCACGTGACCACGGAAGGTTCGGGTGGGTGCAAATTCTCCAAGCTTGTGACCAACCATGTTCTCGGTTACGAAAACCGGAATGTGCTTGCGGCCATCGTGCACTGCAATTGTGTGGCCCAGCATCGCTGGCACAATCATTGAGCGTCGTGACCAAGTCTTGATGACATTTTTGCTGTCGGCCTCGTTCTGAACACGCACCTTTTTCATTAGGTGCTCGTCCACGAAGGGGCCCTTCTTCAAACTTCTTGGCATCTAAAGATCTCCTACTTCTTGCCGGCGTAACGACGACGAACGATTTGCTTGTCTGATGGAAGGTTTGGCTTACGTGTGCGGCCCTCTTTTTGGCCCCAGGGTGTAACTGGGTGACGTCCACCGGAAGTCTTACCCTCACCACCACCGTGTGGGTGATCCACTGGGTTCATGGCAACACCACGAACTGTTGGGCGAACACCCTTCCAGCGCTTACGTCCTGCTTTACCCCAGTTGATGTTTGACTGCTCGGCATTGCCGACTTCACCAATGGTTGCGCGGCAGCGGGAATCAACGTTGCGAATTTCACCAGATGGCAATCTCAGCTGTGCGTTGTCGCCTTCCTTGGCAACCAAACGAACCGAAGCACCGGCTGAACGAGCCATCTTGGCTCCTCCGCCTGGCTTCAACTCAATGGCGTGAATAACAGTTCCCACCGGGATGTTCTTCAGTGGCAAGTTGTTACCTGGCTTGATGTCAGCCTGTGCGCCTTGCTCGATGGCATCGCCCTGGTTTAGCTTGTTCGGCGCGATGATGTAACGCTTTGTGCCATCGATGTAGTGCAACAAGGCAATACGAGCGGTACGGTTCGGGTCATACTCAATGTGAGCAACCTTGGCCGGAACACCGTCCTTGTCGTGGCGACGGAAGTCAATAACGCGGTACTGACGCTTGTGGCCTCCACCGATGTGGCGGGTGGTGATACGACCGTTTGAGTTGCGACCACCAGTTTTTGGTAGCGGCCTCAAAAGCGACTTCTCCGGGGTGGAGCGAGTTAGCTCTGCAAAGTCTGCGACAGAAGAGCCACGACGACCAGGGGTCGTTGGCTTGTATTTACGAATGCCCATGAGTTATCCCCTTAACCGATGTAGGTAAATATGTCGATGGAACCCGACTTCAAGGAGACAATGGCGCGCTTGGTGTCCTTGCGCTTGCCCATGCCGAAGCGAGTTTTGCGGGTCTTGCCCACGCGGTTTAGAGTGTTGATCGAATCAACCTTCACGCTAAAAATTTGCTCGATAGCCTGCTTGATCTCGGTCTTGTTGGAGCGATTGTCGACCTCGAAGGTGTACTTACCTTCGTCAATTAGCGCGTAAGACTTTTCCGAGATGATCGGCTTAATGATTATGTCTCGTGGGTTTTTCTTGATGTCAGTCATCTTTATGCCTCCTCGATAACATCTGTAACAACTGCTGACTCAACGAATGAGCTCATTGCGGCGGCGGTGAAAACGATGTCTTCTGCGTGCAAAACGTCATAGGCGTTCAGCTGGTCGGCTGGAATCACGTGAACGGCTGGCAGGTTGCGCAGTGACTTATAGGAAAGCTCGTCCTCACGGCTCAACACGACCAAGATGTTTCTCGAGGTTGCGATCTGAGCCAAGAAGCTAGCAGCTGCCTTGGTGGAGGGAACATCACCAATTGCAAACTGGTCAATTACGTGGATTCGGCCATTGCGTGCGCGATCTGAAAGCGCTCCACGAAGGGCAGCAGCAATCATCTTTTTTGGAGTGCGCTGTGAGTAATCACGAGGCTTTGGACCGTGGATAATTCCACCACCGCGGTGCTGAGGCATCCGGATCGAACCCTGACGAGCGCGGCCGGTTCCTTTTTGCTTGAAAGGCTTGCGTCCAGAACCAGAAACTTCACCGCGGCGAAGTGTCGACTGCGTTCCCTGGCGAGCGGCTGCAAGCTGCGCAACAACTACCTGGTGAATCAATGGGACATTGGTCTGAACATCGAAAATAGATCCTGGAAGGTCTATTGATCCGGACTTTTTGCCCTTTACATCAATTAGGTCAACTGTAGACATTAGTCAGTCTCCTTTACTGCGTTACGTACGAACACCAACTGGCCCTTAGGACCTGGCACTGCACCCTTGATCAACAGCAAGCCCTTTTCAAGGTCTACGCCGTGCAGAGTGAGGTTCAAAGTGGTTACTCGATCTGTTCCCATGCGACCAGGCATCTTCTTGCCCTTGAGAACGCGGGATGGAGTTGTACCGGCACCAACGGAACCAGGCTTACGGTGGTTTTTGTGAGCACCGTGGCTGGCGTGAATACCGGAGAAGCCGTGACGCTTCATAACACCGGCGAAGCCCTTACCCTTGCTGGTTCCAACAACGTCCAACTTCGAGCCAACCTCGAAGATGTCGACACCGATGGTCTGGCCAACGATGTAGGTGTCATTGTCAGCGGTACGGATTTCGGCCAAAAAGCGTCGAGGAGTAGAACCAGCCTTGGCAAAGTGACCAGTCGTAGGCTTGTCTACTTTGCGGGGTTCGATTGCGCCATAAGCAAGCTGAATTGCTGCATAGCCGTCTTTTTCTAAATTCTTGATTTGAGTGATGACATTCTCGCCAGCCTCAACAACTGTGATTGGAACAAGCTTGTTGTCCGCATCCCAGCCTTGGGTCATACCAAGCTTTTTGCCCAGCAGTCCCTTTACGGTTCTAGTATTTACAGTCATTTCGCAATCCTTAGAGCTTGATCTCGATGTTGACATCTGCTGGGAGGTCCAGTCGCATCAGCGAATCGACCGCTTTTGGAGTCGGGTCGATAATATCGATGAGACGCTTGTGGGTACGCATCTCAAAGTGTTCACGGCTGTCCTTGTACTTGTGAGGTGAGCGGATAACCGTCACAATATTTTTCTCGGTGGGTAGTGGTACTGGACCAACTACTTTGGCACCGGCGCGAATGACCGTATCGACGATTTTGCTCGCCGACGCGTCGATGACCTCATGGTCATACGACTTGAGTCGAATGCGGATTTTGTTAGCCGCCATGATGACTGCCTTCCGTATCTAGGTGACCTGTTGGTCACAGAGTTATACAGCCAATGCCATTTGCGAAATCGCAAACCTAATTGACCGCCGTGGTGCTGATGCACTGTTTTTATGTCAACGCCCTATTTCTAGGGCTCTGTCCGAGACAATCACTCAGGATTTACGCGAAAAAGGAACTCGCGAAAAACCCGGGAGAAAATCTCAGATAAATTTTTTTGGCTCTTAGCTGCGGAAGGCCCAGTTACCTGTGCACAAATCCGGCAGTGGTTCACGCACGAGGCGCAAATTCTCACGAACTCGACAATCTTGCCATAGTACGGGGGCTCGATGCAAGTTAAAGTCCACCCAATTTCATCGAGGCTGCAGGATCACATTGGGCATGTTGGGTGCGGGAATCCAAGGACCCAGATTATCTTCAAAATAGCCAAACCGCTCGGTTCTGGCATTCCAGCTTGCTCTAGCATCCTGAATTTCATCGTGGGTTCTGGCGATGAAGTTCCACCACATAACTATTTTTTCCGCAAACGGCTCTCCCCCGATTACCAGCAAGATCGCATCTGCGCTCGCGTCGATGGTAATTTCTGCGCTGTCGGTTGGAAAATAGAACAGGTCACCGGGTGACAACCCCACGCCATTAATTCTTGCAACTCCCTGCGCCAGCACTACGCCGTGCTCAAAAGCTGGATTCACGACAAAAGACACCTGCCCTTCATACGAAAACTGAAGCTCAGCTGCAGCTAGCGGTGAATAAATAGTGGTGGGCGCATGACTCCCCAAAAGATTTCCAGCAAGGATGGTCAAGGTGGCCGCCCCAAGGTCCCGTCTTGGCAATGCCGCCACGTGCTCGAAGTCCCCAAGAGTGTTCCGGCTACCCTCCGGTAACGCGAGCCAGAGCTGCATGAAGTGCAGCGGTTGACCGTTGGCCTCAGATTTTTCGCTATGGCTGATGCCGTTGCCGGCATTCATGAGATTCAGCTGCCCAGGTCTAATGGTCTGAACTGTCCCAACGCTGTCCCGATGCTCGATCTCACCAGCGAACAGCCAGGTGACTGTCTGTAGTCCAATGTGAGGATGAGCGGCAACCTGCATGCCCTCTGTCTGCTCACTCGGACCGAAATGATCAATAAAGCACCACGGGCCGATCATTTTACGGCTCGCGTGAGGGAGAGTTCGGCGAACCTCAATGTCAGTTCGGGTGGTCAGCTTGACGGTGCGAGCAGGGATTAACACCTATTTAGTCTAAGTACGTGAGTTCACATTCGACTCAGAATATGCAGGGACACAAGTTCAACAAGCCCTTGAGTTCGATTCAAGGCCTGGGTGGCTGTGGAGTCAGCGACGAGAGCGCCAGAGTACTCGACCTGGTTTTTTATAGCGATCACTCGTGAATAAGTTGCGTTCAACTTGCCCCCAATCTTTGGGATAGAAGCCAGCTGCTTGCCGGCTTGCTCGTGAGAAAGGTTTCTGTGGTTCTGACCGAACTCAAAAAGACAAATAGCATCTTTCACGTGAATCACTGCGTTTACCGCCAAGGTTGCGACGGCATTATTGTGCCCGTCTGCAACCGCCATTAGCCCCGCAGCTAAAAACTGCTTAGCCAGAATCAAGTGGGATTTAACTTCAAGCGTATTTGCTGGTATCTAGCTATCGAGACCTGTCTTGGGGTACAGTCTCAATCCTTGTTCCAAAACATTGGCGGCTAGGTTGAACTTCTCGTCTTTGAGAGCTCGCCACTGCGAAAAAGAGTGCTCGACGATTTCGGCGTGGTTCCCCGTCCAGTCTTGAATTTTCATCTCAAGGTCTAGGACCTGCCTCTCCCAGTCTTTGTTGTCCGCTCGGATCTCGTCGGGACGAACCAGCAAGACATCCACGTCACTCCGACTTGTGCTCGTGCCTTCTGCCACCGAACCAAACAGGTGAGCTTCTGAGGGTCTGCGTTGCCATTCTAAGAACTGATCGATGAGTCGTGTAATAAAGGTTTGCCTCAGTTGCGCCAACGAGAGCACGGCCTCGTATGCCAAATGCTTGTTATTTAACAAAAAGAGCTTGGTACTACCAACATTGCGACTGGCAACCAGCCCGGTCTCAAGCAACTCTGATAAAACTTCGTAGACCCTGCTTTTTCCAACCTTCCCGGCCACCCGGCCGGAGATTTCAGCCGCCGTAGCTGCACGATCCAGATTTACCAACTCCTGCAACACTGGCCCATGCGCGCTGGGGATTGCCGTTCCAATAGCTGCCGAGAGATTCATATTTCCAGTATAGTGGAAGTATTTCCAGTATAGTGGAAGAACTTATTCAGGTTGAAGTTACTCTTTAAAGCAAAAACCCCGCAAGTTTCCCTGCGGGGTTTTCGATCAAGTTGTCTTTGTGACTACTTGGTGACCTTGGTAACGGTACCGGCACCTACTGTGCGGCCACCCTCACGGATTGCGAAACGTAGTCCCTCTTCCATCGCGATTGGCTGGATTAGCTCCACGCCCATCTCGGTGGTGTCGCCAGGCATAACCATTTCGGTACCAGCTGGCAAGGTGATAACACCTGTTACGTCAGTGGTACGGAAGTAGAACTGCGGACGGTAGTTCGCATAGAACGGGTTGTGACGGCCACCCTCATCCTTAGCAAGGATATAAACGCTGGCGTCAAAGTTGGTGTGAGGAGTGATCGACCCTGGCTTACAAACAACCTGGCCGCGCTCTACGTCGTCGCGCTTGGTTCCACGCAGAAGAAGTCCAACGTTTTCGCCGGCCTCCGCGTAATCAAGAAGCTTGCGGAACATTTCAATTCCGGTGACGGTGGTCTTCTGCTTGTCGCGGATACCAACGATTTCGACTTCGTCGTTTACCTTGACGGTACCGCGCTCGACCTTACCGGTGATGACTGTCCCTCGACCGGTGATCGTGAAAACGTCCTCAACAGGCATTAGGAATGCCTTGTCAATGTCGCGCTTTGGCTCTGGGATGTTCTCGTCACAAGCCTTGATTAGTTCGTAAACCTTGTCGCCCCACGCCGCATCGCCCTCAAGTGCCTTCAGTGCTGAAACCTGAACCACTGGTGCGTCGTCGCCTGGAAACTCGTACTGGCTTAGAAGTTCACGAACTTCAACTTCTACAAGCTCAAGAATTTCTGGGTCATCGACCATGTCAGACTTGTTTAGAGCAACGACGATGTAAGGAACGCCAACCTGGCGAGCAAGAAGCACGTGCTCCTTGGTCTGAGGCATCGGTCCGTCGGTTGCCGCAACCACCAAGATTGCGCCGTCCATCTGGGCTGCTCCAGTAATCATGTTTTTGATGTAGTCAGCGTGACCCGGTGCGTCTACGTGAGCGTAGTGGCGCATGTCAGTCTGGTACTCAACGTGTGAGATGTTGATAGTGATACCGCGCTGCTTCTCCTCTGGGGAGTTGTCAATCTGATCGAATGCATGACTGGTATTCAATAGAGGGAACTTGTCATGCAGAACTTTAGTAATTGCCGCAGTCAGAGTGGTCTTACCGTGGTCGACGTGACCAATGGTTCCGATGTTGACGTGCGGCTTTGTGCGCTCGAATTTCGCCTTAGCCATTTTGGGTCCTCCTGATGGATCCGTAGTAAATCATCGACCGGTGGGCCGACTCTGATTGGGTTTTACAGATTTCTATCCTAGCCAAGTTTAAGTAGTTTTGACTACTCGCCTTTAGCCTTCTGTACGATTAGGTCCGCGACTGTTTTCGGAACCTCTGCATAATTCTCGAACGTCATTGAGTAGACGGCTCGACCAGAAGTCTTTGAACGCAGGTCACCAACGTAACCAAACATCTCCGAAAGTGGAATTAGGGCGCGAATAACTTTCACACCGGTAGCTTCTTCCATCGACTGTATCTGCCCGCGTCGTGAATTTATGTCTCCGATAACGTCGCCCATATATTCTTCTGGGGTACGCACTTCGACTGCCATCAACGGCTCGAGTAGAACTGGGTCTGCCAAACGAGCGGCCTCTTTAAAGACCATCGAACCGGCAAGCTTAAACGCCATTTCTGACGAGTCAACATCGTGATAAGCACCATCTAGCAAGGTGGCCTTCACTCCAACGACTGGGTATCCCGCTAGCACACCGGACTGCATTGCGTCCTTCATGCCGGCATCAACCGACGGGATGTACTCGCGTGGCACGCGACCACCGGTTACGGCGTCTACGAATTCATAAATCTTGTCGCCTTCAACGGTGAGTGGCTCAAGCTTGATCTGCACCTTAGCGAACTGACCAGAACCACCGGTCTGCTTCTTATGGGTGTAGTCGTGCTTTAGAACGGTGCGGCGAATAGTCTCACGGTATGCAACCTGAGGCTTACCAACGTTTGCCTCAACGCCGAATTCACGACGCATGCGGTCGACCAAAATATCCAAGTGGAGCTCGCCCATTCCGGAAATAATGGTCTGGCCGGTGTCGATATCTAGCACTACCCGGAATGTTGGGTCTTCTTCAGCAAGCTTCTGAATAGCGATACCAAGCTTTTCCTGGTCGGACTTGGTCTTTGGCTCAATGGCAACGGAGATAACTGGCTCCGGAAATGTCATCGACTCTAGAACAATCTGCTTGTCAATATCGCAAAGGGTGTCACCGGTTGTGGTGTCCTTCAAGCCGATGGCCGCATAGATGTGACCAGCCGTAACCCCGCTAATAGGAATTTCCTTATTGGCGTGCATCTGGAAGACTTTTCCGATTCGCTCTTTGCGTCCCTTTGTGGAGTTCGCAACCGCGTCGCCGGCCGCAGCCTTTCCGGAGTAGACCCGGATGTAGGTTAAACGACCAAAGAATGGGTGAGTAATGACCTTGAACGCGAGAGCTGCGAACGGCTCGTTTGTGTCTGGCTTTCGCGTGAGGCGCTTTTCTTCGTCACGTGGGTCTCCACCTTCAATGCTTGCGACATCAAGCGGAGATGGCAGGTAGTCCAAGACAGCGTCCAGCATTGGCTGAACTCCCTTGTTCTTGAATGCAGAACCACAAAGAATTGGGTAGGCAACGCTGTTAATAGTTAGTTTGCGAATCGCCTGCTTGATCTCGGCCACCGACATTTCGGTGCCTGCGAAGTACTTCTCCATTAGCTCATCGGAAGTGTCGGCAACTGCTTCAATTAGCTGAGCGCGGTACTCGTCGGCCTTGGCCTGCATGTCAGCTGGAATTGGCTCGATTTCGTACTTGGCGCCCATTTCGACGTCTCCACGCCAGGTTAGCGCGCGCATCTCAACTAAATCGATGACGCCTTCAAACTCGTTCTCGGCTCCGATTGGAAGCTGAATAACCAATGGCTTAGCGCCTAGTCGGTCAATGATGGTCTTCACGGTGTAGTAAAAATCGGCACCGAGCTTGTCCATCTTGTTTACAAAGCAAATACGAGGAACGTGGTACTTGTCGGCTTGACGCCAAACGGTTTCGGACTGAGGTTCAACGCCCTCTTTACCGTCGAAAACAGCAACGGCACCGTCAAGAACACGCAATGATCGTTCAACCTCAACGGTGAAATCAACGTGGCCAGGGGTGTCAATAATGTTGATCTGGCTCTCTTTCCAGAAACAGGTTGTCGCCGCAGAGGTGATGGTAATTCCACGCTCTTGCTCTTGCTCCATCCAGTCCATCTGAGATGCACCGTCGTGAGTTTCACCGATCTTGTGAGTGATACCCGTGTAAAACAGAATTCGCTCAGTCGCGGTTGTCTTACCAGCGTCAATGTGCGCCATGATGCCGATGTTACGAACCTTGTTCAGGTCGGTGAGCACGTCTTGTGCCACGGTTGCCTCCGAAGAAATTTGTTGACTAGGGGTTTGTTGCAGGTGAACCGAGGACTAAAAAGCCCTCAGTGCCAGTTTTTGGTTTTTACCAGCGGTAGTGAGCGAAGGCCTTGTTAGCCTCTGCCATCTTGTGGGTGTCTTCACGACGCTTCACAGCGGCACCTAAGCCATTGGAAGCATCAAGAATTTCATTCATTAGACGCTCGGTCATGGTCTTTTCGCGACGTTGTTTAGCAAACTGAACCAACCAGCGCATCGCCAAGGTGTTAGCACGGTGGCTCTTCACTTCGATTGGTACTTGGTAAGTCGAGCCACCAACACGGCGAGAGCGAACCTCGACAGTTGGGCGGACGTTATCCAGTGCTTTCTTGAGCAAAACTACTGGGTCGTCGCCGGTCTTGACGTTGGTGCCCTCTAGGGCACCGTAAACGATTTTCTCTGCGATTGACTTTTTGCCGTCAAGCAAAATCTTGTTAACCAACTGCGACACAACTGGGGAACCGTAAACCGGATCCATAGCGACTGGGCGCTTGGCTACTGGGCCTTTACGAGGCATTACTTACCCTTCTTTGCGCCGTAGAGGCTACGAGCCTGTTTACGGTCTTTCACTGCCTGAGTGTCCAGGGCACCACGAATGATCTTGTAGCGAACACCTGGAAGGTCCTTTACGCGGCCACCACGGATAAGCACCATCGAGTGCTCCTGAAGGTTGTGACCTTCACCCGGAATGTACGCGGTTACCTCGGTACCGTTTGACAGCTTGACACGTGCCACCTTGCGAAGCGCAGAGTTTGGCTTCTTTGGGGTGGTGGTGTACACACGGGTGCATACACCGCGCTGCTGCGGGTTAGCCTTTAGGGCTGGAGCCTTGGTCTTGGTGACCTTTGGGCTGCGTCCCTTGCGAACCAACTGCTGAATTGTTGGCACTTGTTCTCCTCGTTCATTAATCTTCGGCGCGCCAGAACGGCGCTTTATAACCAAAGGTTTTGGCCGTGATCTCGAACATTCACGAGAGCTGGCCTGATACATGCAAATGCATGACCAGCCCTAAGCATACCCGTAGCCCGTGAGAACGGTCAAATGGTTTTTAGTTGTCTTGATTACTTCTCGTCTATTGCAAATGGATCAGAAACACTCAGGCTGAGCTCCTGCGAGTCCAAATCGGCAGGGTCATAACCCTGGTCCGACCAGATTCGGTTTGGATAACGCTCGGCTTTTGCCTCTTCTGTTCCATCTACTTGGAAGTCGCGGTAAGCCAATAGTCCAGTTCCGGCTGGAATTAGCTTCCCGATGATGACATTCTCCTTTAGACCAACAAGCCTGTCCTCGCGACGATCTAGCGCCGCTTGAGTTAATACTCGTGTGGTCTCTTGGAAGGATGCCGCCGATAGCCAGGACTGAGCGGCAAGTGAAGCACGGGTCATACCCATTACCTCTTGACGAGCACTAGCGGGACGATTGCCCTCCGCTACTGCTTGACGGTTCTTGCCGGCAAAGCTCTGACGATCGGTGATCTCACCTGGGAGCATATTGGTGTCACCAGAATCGATGACAGTCACCTTGTTCAACATCTGACGAACAATCACCTCGAGGTGCTTGTCGTGCAGCGGAACACCCTGTGAACCGTAGATTGCCTGGACACCACGGATGATTTCCGCAGCTGCCTCACGCGAACCACGAATCATCAACACCTCGTGCGGAATTGGAGTTCCGTCAACCAGGTAGTCTCCAGCATCCACCATGTCACCCTTTTGAACCACTAGGTCAGCAACCGAGCCGACAACTGTGATTGGAAGGTAAGGGCTCAGCTTCTTGAAGGTCTTGGACGCGGTACGGCTGAAGCTGTACTGTGTCGCAAGCGCCTCGGCTTCTTTCTCAGCCTTTTCACCCTGCGGGCGAACATAGACTTCGAAGCTCAAGGTCCCGGTTAGTGAAACCTTCTCAACAATGTCGACCTGGCCGGCCCAGAATGCCATAACGGCAACCTTGCCAGCTTGACGCCAACCAACTCGTGCCTCTAGAAGGTCAGTAACACCGTTTAGGCCCTGCGTGATGTCATAGGAAATTAGACGCTCAACGCGAACCTTCTGGCCACCAATGGATTTCAGAATGGTCTGCTTCTTGGCGCTCGATGCGGCTCCACCGGTGTGGAAGGTACGCATTGTTAGCTGAGTACCAGGCTCACCAATTGACTGAGCAGCGATAATTCCAATTGCTTCACCGACAGTTACCTTTTGGTTTGTGGCAAGTGAAACACCGTAGCAAACAGCACATATGCCACTTTCGGCCTCACAGGTTAGAACCGAGCGAACGGTTATCGTCTCCACTCCGGCTTCCTTGATTCGTCTTGCGGCAGAGTGATCAATGTTCACTCCAGCTGGAAGAATCACCGTCTTGCCCTGCTTGATGTCAACCAGGTTGGTACGGCCAACGATCGACAGCTCGACCTGCTCTTGATCTAACAGGTCCTTGTCCAGACCCCTTGTGGTTCCACAGTCTTCGATCTGAATGATGACATCCTGGGCCACGTCGACCAAACGACGGGTTAGGTAACCCGCAGCAGCGGTCTTCATGGCGGTGTCAGCGTTACCCTTACGGGCACCAGTTGCGTTGATGAAGTACTCGTGTGGGGTTAGACCCAAAAGGTAGTTACCCTTCACTGGCATCGGAGCAAAGTCACCTGATGAAGTTGCAACCGGTCCACGCATACCCATGATAGAACGAATCTGCAGCCAGTTACCCCTGGCACCAGATGTCACCATCTTGTAGATCGCATTGTCGGTAGGAATTGACTCTCGCAAGAGCTGCTCGATTTCGCCAGTCTCCTTGAACCAAAGCGCTCCAAGCTCGTCACGACGTTCAAGGTCTGACTTCAGACCATTATCGAACGCTTCTTGAATCCTGGTGTGAGCCTTCTCCGCCTTTAGGATTTTTGAAGCACGCTCCTTATCAAAGGTGCCCTTCGGATCGAAGTTGGCGTCTGAGATCGCCATGGAAACACCGGCACGAGTTGCCCAGTGGAATCCGGCATCCTTTAGAGCGTCAAGAGAAAGTGCAACTTCGGTGCGGCTGAACAGTTCAACCAAGTCAGAAACAATCTGACCCAGTTCCTTCTTGCCGACCTGCATCTCAACGAATGGGTATGCCAGAGGAAGCGTCTCATTGAATAGCGCGCGACCGAATGTGGTCTCTCGTAATTCACCCTCAATTCGGATGCGGACCTTGGCACCCAAGTCAAGGCCGCCAATGTCAAATGCCATCTGCGCCTCACCCATTGAGGTGAAGGCTAGGCCTTCACCGGTGCCGCCCGGTACCTCAGCGGTTAGGTGATACATACCGATGACCATGTCCTGGGTAGGGGTAGCAACCGGACGTCCGTCCGATGGCTTCAAAATGTTGTTCGAAGCAAGCATCAAGATGCGAGCTTCAGCTTGGGCCTCCACTGACAGCGGAAGGTGAACAGCCATCTGATCGCCGTCAAAATCAGCGTTGAAAGCTGCACAAACAAGTGGGTGAAGCTGAATTGCCTTACCCTCAACAAGTTGTGGCTCAAATGCCTGAATTCCCAAACGGTGCAAAGTAGGTGCACGGTTTAGTAGTACTGGACGCTCGCGAATAACTTCTTCGAGAACTCCCCAAACCTGTGGGCGGCTTCTTTCAACCATGCGCTTGGCACTCTTAATGTTCTGAGCAAGGCCCATGTCCACAAGACGCTTCATTACATATGGCTTGAATAGTTCAAGAGCCATTAGCTTTGGCAGTCCACACTGGTGAAGCTTCAACTGAGGCCCAACCACGATTACGGAACGGCCAGAGTAGTCGACTCGCTTACCCAATAGGTTCTGACGGAATCGACCCTGCTTACCCTTTAGAAGGTCCGACAACGACTTCAGTGCGCGGTTACCAGTTCCGGTAACAGCGCGGCCACGGCGACCATTGTCAAACAGTGCGTCGACGGCTTCCTGAAGCATGCGCTTTTCATTGTTCAGAATGGTCTTTGGAACAGCGCCTAAGTCAACGAATCGCTTCAGACGGTTGTTACGGTTGATCACCCTGCGGTAGAGGTCATTTAGATCGCTGGTCGCAAAGCGGCCACCGTCTAGCTGAACCATTGGGCGGATCTCCGGAGGTAGTACCGGCAGAACCGATAGCACCATGGAAGTCGGAGGAGTACCAGACTGAGCAAAGCTGTTTACAACTTTAAGTCGCTTGATGGCCTGAGTCTGTTTTGAACCCTTGGTAGTTGCAATCTCCGCGCGCAATTCTGCGGCTGCACCCTCGAGATCAAACGCTGCCAATACCTGCAGCACCGCCTCGGCGCCGATTGAAGTAATTACGTAGTCCGAGAAGTAGTAGTCGAAGTAGTCAAAGACCACGTCGTTTGGCATTAGCTGCCCGACCTCTGCGTTCAAGAACATGCGCCATGCCAACTGCTCCTTGTGGAGGTTTGCCGGACGCTCTAGACGCGCATACTCGCGGACAATTTTGTCCACCTTCTTTTTGATGTCGGCCATCAACTTCTTGATTTTCTTAGCCTCATCGGTGGTGCGAACAACAGTGTCGTCCTGCTCTTCATCGGTTTCCTGCGCAAGAGCACGAGCGGACCAGAATGCATCCGCATCCTTTTCCTCTGTGTCAATTAGCTGCTCAAGGCTCTTGGAGAACTGCTTCTCGATCCAACGAGGTGCCTCCCAGAACTTGCTTGGGATCTGCATTACCAAACCAAGTTCGCGCATTGCTGCGATCTCTTCGCCGGCTGCGGCCTCAAACTCTTCGTCGCGAGCATCAATTAGGGCGCGAATACGGGTTACGTATTCTTCGCGAACAAGGTCATACTCTGCGGTTCGCATCTCGTGGTCAATGTCCATGACACGGTAAGCGGCAAAGTAAATGATCTTCTCTAGGTCTTTTGGTGCCATGTTCAGTAGGTAGCCAAGACGTGATGGAACACCCTTGAAGTACCAAATGTGGGTGACGGGAGCAGCTAGCTCGATGTGACCCATGCGCTCGCGACGAACCGAGGACTTTGTTACCTCTACGCCACAGCGCTCACAGACAATTCCCTTGAAGCGAACTCGCTTGTACTTACCGCAAGAGCACTCCCAGTCCTTAGTTGGACCAAAGATCTTTTCGCAGAACAGGCCGTCTTTTTCTGGTTTTAGTGTTCGATAGTTGATGGTCTCAGGCTTCTTAACCTCACCTGATGACCAAGAACGAATTTCTTCCGAGGTGGCAAGTCCCACCCTAAGGGCACTGAAGTTTTCTACTTTCACAGACATATATTTATTTCCTTCTGAAAATTCGAGATTCGGAATTATTGGTAGGTGTTGAAGTCGGAGTCAGGAGTCAACTGCTCGTTGCGGCTCAGGTTGATGCCGAGTTCCCCAGCGGCGCGATCGTTTTCAAACGCCTCGTCCTTCAAAACAACTACTTGACCCTTGTTGTCGATTACCTCGACGTTTAGGCCTAGTGACTGCATTTCCTTTGCGAGCACGCGGAAAGACTCCGGAATACCAGGTGCCTGGATGTTCTCACCCTTCACGATTGCCTCGTAGGTTCGAACACGGCCGGCGATGTCGTCGGACTTAATAGTCAGTAGCTCCTGGAGAGTGTGCGCTGCGCCATAGGCTTGCAGTGCCCAAACCTCCATCTCACCAAATCGCTGTCCACCGAACTGAGCTTTACCACCGAGTGGCTGCTGAGTAATCATGGAGTAAGGACCGGTGGAGCGAGCGTGAATCTTGTCGTCAACCAAGTGGTGCAGCTTCAACATGTACTTCACGCCAACCGCAATTGGCATTGGGTATGGCTCGCCAGAGCGACCGTCAAAGAGATTAGCCTTACCGCTGCCATCGATCAGGCGGTTGCCATCTCGGTTTGGCAAGGTGTGGTCCAACAAACCAGCGACCTGGTTCTTGGTTGCACCATCAAATACCGGGGTAGCGACTTTCGTTCCAGCTGGAGAACTGAAAAGCTCTTTGGACAGCTCATCCGCCCATTTTGCAACGCCAGAAATGTCCCAGCCCTGTCGGCAGACCCAACCAAGATGCGATTCCAGAACCTGACCGAAGTTCATTCGACCAGGAATACCCAGTGGGTTCAAAACGATGTCAACCGGAGTTCCATCTTCCATAAATGGCATGTCCTCAACCGGCAAGATCTTGGCAATTACACCCTTGTTACCGTGGCGGCCAGCAAGCTTGTCGCCCTCGGTGATCTTTCGCTTTTGTGCGATGTAGACAACTACTCGCTTGTTCACGCCGGCACCGAGCTCGTCGCCTTGTTCAGCGTCGAATACCTTGACACCAATGATGGTGCCCTGCTCGCCGTGTGGCACCTTCAAAGAGGTGTCGCGAACTTCGCGTGATTTCTCGTTGAAGATTGCACGAAGTAGTCGCTCCTCGGCAGAAAGCTCAGTCTCACCCTTAGGCGTGACCTTTCCAACCAGGATGTCTCCCGGACGAACTTCGGCACCGATGCGGATAATTCCACTCTCGTCAAGCTGAGCAAGAGCTTCAACTGAGATGTTTGGAAGGTCAGAAGTGATTTCCTCGGCGCCAAGCTTGGTGTCTCGGGCATCAACTTCGTACTCTTCGATGTGGATTGAGGAAAGGGTGTCGTTCTTGACAAGCTCCTGGCTCAAGATGATCGCGTCCTCGAAGTTGTAGCCTTCCCAAGGCATGAATGCCACAAGTAGGTTTTTTCCGAGTGCGAGCTCACCGTTTTCGGTGGATGGACCGTCGGCCAAGACATCACCCTTTTCAACCCGCTGGCCGATTTCAATAATCGCCTTCTGGTTGATTGCGGTGCCCTGGTTTGAACGGTCGAACTTACGAAGGGTGTAGGTCGAGTGCGATCCATCGTCGTTCATAACGACGATCTGGTCGGCGTCAATCTCTTCGATAACTCCGGCAAACTCATTGATTAGAACTGCACCGGAGTCAATGGCTGCCATCCGCTCCATGCCGGTTCCAACAAATGGGCTTTCTGCCTCTAGAAGAGGAACAGCCTGACGCTGCATGTTGGCACCCATCAGAGCACGTGACGAATCATCGTGCTCCAGGAATGGAATCAGCGAGGTTGAAACGCTGGCTAGCTGACGAGGGGAAATATCGATGTAATCGACATCCTCGGCTGCAACCTCAACCATGTCGCCACGGAAGCGAGCAAATGCCCGAGGTCCAACTAGAGTGCCGTCTGCCTTCAACGGAGTATCAGCGCCAGCAATAACCTTGCCCTCTTCAGCAGAGGCGTCTAGGTAGTCAACCTTCTTGCCAACCTTGTTGTCCTTCACAAGGCGGTAAGGGGTTTCGATGAAGCCGAAACCGTTGATCTTGCTGAAAGCGGTTAGTGAACCGATAAGTCCAATGTTTGGACCCTCCGGGGTCTCAACTGGACACATACGTCCGTAGTGAGACGGGTGAACGTCACGAACCTCCATTTGGGCACGCTCTCGAGCGATACCTCCCGGTCCAAGTGCTGACAAGCGACGCTTGTGAGCAAGACCGGCCAATGGGTTGTTCTGGTCCATAAACTGCGAAAGCTGGCTAGCACCAAAGAACTCTTTGATCGCTGAAACAACTGGGCGCAGGTTAATAAGTGTCTGTGGAGTTATTGCTTCGATGTCCTGCGTGGACATACGCTCGCGAACAACGCGCTCCATTCGGCTTAGGCCGATTCGAACCTGGTTCTGAATCAATTCGCCAACCGAACGAATACGACGGTTTGAGAAATCGTCGATGTCATCGGAGCTCACAACTAGGTTGACCTTTTTGCCAGCCATCTTGACGTTGAACTCAGCACGCTGGGTGTTTGAAGACACGTTGTTGGCAAGGGTTAGATCGAACAGCAACAGGTACTTCAGAGTTGCAACGATGTCCTCGTCGGTCAGCGTTGTGGTGTCTGCAGCCTGGTTGATGTTTAGCTTGCGATTTAGCTTGTGGCGACCCACGCGGGCCAAGTTGTAACGCTTGCCCTCAAAGTAAGTCGATCTGAGCCAAGCTTCGGCGACTTCAGCTCCGGCTGCTTCACCGCGAACCTTGCGGTAAACCTCGCGAAGCGCCTCTTCCTTGGTGAGAATTTCGTTTGGGAAAACCTTTGACTCGTCATACTCGAGCGTGCGCTCGATGATGTCATCGTCATAGCTAATTCCCAGTGGGCTGGCGAGTGCTGCCGCCTTAATGTCTGAGAACTCAGCGCGAATTTCTTCCTTGGAATAACCAAGGGCCTTCAAGAAGATAGTCGCCGAAACCTTAGTCTTGCGGTCAACCTGCACCTGCAAAATTGGCTTACCGAACCTAGCCGCTGGCTTACGCTCGTCCTTAACCCACTCGGTCAAAAACTCTAGGTAGGAACCACGGCTTGGGATGATCTGGGCCTTGTTGTTACGAACGTCAAGGTTTCCAGTGGTGTTGGTGGACACGGAGAAGTAAACACCGGGGGAACGAACAAGCTGAGAAACTACAACTCGCTCGGTTCCATTAATAATAAATGTGCCCTTGCCGGTCATAACTGGGAAGTCACCCATGAATACGGTTTGACTCTTGATTTCACCGGTTAGATAGTTGGTGAACTCAGCTTTGATATAAAGCGGCTTGGTGTAGCTTTTGCCTTTTTCCTTGCACTCATCGGGATTGTAGGTTGGGTCAAAAAGCATTGGCTCTGAAAAAGAAAGCCCCATCTTTGCATCTTGGGCAGCGTTTGAGCTGTCCTCGATTGGGCTGATTTCTTCGAAGACCTCGTCTAGACCGGTCCTGGCGTCCTTGCCGACGATTTCGCGCCATGCAGGATTACCGACCAACGAATCAAAGCTCTCAGTCTGAAGTGCCAGTAAATCTGGTATCTCAATTGGGTCTGGGTGCTTTGCAAAGGTTGGACGCAATGCTAGGCGAGAGTTTTTTGCGGACTTGATGGTTTTAGCGTTTTTCTCAGCAGCCAAAGTTAATACCCCTAGGGTTGTCGTATTTTAGGCGGAAATGTATTCCCAGACCAATGACGCCGAGATATGCGCCACGCCAAAAAGACCGCTATTTATCTTCGGGGCATGGGTTAGGGATACAAGTTTCTATCATAAGGGGTGCATAGTGTGGCACGCAACTTAAAACTACGCACTAAGTTTATAAATTCGTGATGTTTCTGGTTTTTAATAAAAAACACATAAAAAACTACTTTTTAGACCCGAACGTGCCTAGATGTTGAGACCGAGGCCGCCAAAGTAGCAATCAACGCGCCAACTCCCAACACGAACGGTGCCACCGCCCAAACATCAGCGATTCCAACAAAGCTGGTGAATGCCAGCTGTGTGGAAAGAAGATCAGTTACGAAGTACTGGGTCCCAAAGGCAACCGTGGCAACAGCTAATCCGCCACCGATAAGGGCAGCCAACAATCCTTCGAGAATAAACGGCAGCTGAATTGACCAGCTGGATGCTCCGACCAGGCGCATTATTGCAATCTCGCGCCTTCTGGAAAAAGCGCTGAGCCTAATTGTGGTCGTAGTTAAAAGGGCCGCGCTGAAAAGCATGATGGCGGCAACTCCGCCGACGGCCAATGAAGAGATGTTTAGAAAATTAATAATTTGATCCAAGTAACCGCGCTGGTCTCTGACCTCTGCGACTCCGGGTTGGCTGCTAAACGCCTCGACGATCAGCTCGGTCTTGTCCGGATTTACAAGGTTCACCCAAAAAGCCTCGGGTAGCTGCTCGGGCAACAAATACTGAGCCGCAGACAAGTCTTCCGACTCTGCCAAAAACCGGTCAAAGGCATCCTGCTGAGATTCGAAGTAGAACGCTTCGATATGAGGCGTTAACGCCGGACCAGTGAGAGATGTCTTTACGGCATCAACTTGTCCGGCGGTTGCGACGCCGGCCGGACACTGACCCTCAGGAGAAAAGTCTGAACACAGGTAGATCGCTATTTGCGCCCGGTCATACCAATAGTTTTTCATGTTGCCCACCTGCAGCTGCAGTAGTGCCGCGACCGAAACAAAGCTCAAGGAAACAAAGGTGACCAAGATAATTGAAATGATCATGGAGAAATTTCCGCGGATCCCCGACCACATTTCCGAAAGAACCAAACCTAACTTCATGACTTTTCCTCGAAGTCCTTGGGTTCGGGGATAATCGGCATTGGCTCTGAAGGGAGCTCTTTGTAGCTTGCAGTTTGGGCATCCCGGATTATCTCTCCGGCACTTATCTCCACCACGCGCTTTTGCATCCGGTCCACGATGTTCCGGTCATGGGTGGCCATCACGACTGTGGTCCCAGAAAGATTAATTCGCTCAAGAAGGTTCATGATTTCCGTGCTGGAGGCTGGATCCAAGTTTCCAGTTGGCTCATCGGCGAGCAGAACATTAGGGCGGTTCACAACCGCCCTGGCAATTGCCACTCGCTGCTGTTCACCTCCGGATAGTGCTGAAGGCAAAGAGTTTGATTTGTGGTCCAGACCCACTAGACGCAAGACATCCGGTACTGCTGTTTCAATAAACGCCTTTGGTTTTCCGATTACTTGCAGCGCGAAGGCGATGTTTTGATAAACAGTTTTATTCGTAAGCAACCTAAAATCTTGAAAAACCACCCCGAGCTGTCGCCTGAACTGTGGCACTCTTCTGGCTGGGATTCGAAATAGGTTCTCCCCCAAAACCAAAACGTTTCCGCTGTCAGGCTTTTCTTCGCGAAGCATCATGCGCAATAGCGATGACTTGCCGGAGCCGGAAGCTCCAACCAAAAACACAAACTCACCGCGTTGTATGTCCAGAGACACGTCGCGAAGTGCCGGCTCACTGGCACCGCGGTAGGTCTTGGTTATTTCTTCAAGTCTTATCATTTCAACAAGAGCCTAGATAGGCATTGGCAGCAATTGCCGCAGGCGCTTGGGGCTGTCGCTAATTGCTCTTCAAATGACAATGGCGGTGACGGTGGGATTTGAACCCACGGTGGACTTTCACCCACACAACTTTTCGAGAGTTGCACCTTCGGCCGCTCGGACACGTCACCGTGGGAAAGCTTAGCAACATTAGGCATCTGAGTTAGGGCAGGTAAAAAACAGGAACCCCGAACGAGGTGTTCTGCTCAGCTAGCGTCTAGCCTCGAAAAATTGCCTCAAAACCTCAGAGCATTCATCGGCCAAGACTTCCGGGATAACCTCAACCGGATTCCCCAACCTGCCGTCTCTCAACACATCGTAGATTGACCCTGCCGCCCCAACTCGCTCGTCCCAGGCCCCAAAGACAACCCTTGGGATTCGAGCTGCAACGATTGCCCCGGCACACATAACGCATGGCTCCAAGGTTACAAAGAGCGTGCAGTCATCGAGCCGCCAAGTATCCAATTTCTTTGCCGCAGCCCGAATGACCTCAATCTCAGCGTGAGAGGTCGGGTCTTTTAGTTGCTCTCTCAGGTTGTGGGCCACCGCAATAACCTTTTGATTGCCATCTACCAAGACAGCACCGACCGGCACCTCGTCGCCGGAAATTTTGGCTTGTTCAAGTGCAAGCTGCATTAGTGGTACAAAATCCATAGGCTTGAGCCTATGCGACTTCACGTAGCGAATCACCCTTTGATTACCCACAAGCTCACCGTGCTAAGAGACAAGCGCACCCCGAGCCCTCAGTTCCGCCAGCTGGTTGAGGAACTCGTAACTCTCCTTGCCTACGAGGCAACCAGGGACATTCGCGTTCAGCAAGTCGAGATAGAAACACCGGTGCAAAAAACCACCGGTGTAAAAATCTCTCATCCCAAACCGCTAATCGTGCCGGTCTTGCGAGCAGGCCTCGGCATGCTCGAGGGGATGGTGAAATTGCTACCAAGCGCAGAGGTTGGCTTCCTTGGCATCAAGCGCAATGAAGAGACCCTTGAGCCCTACACATATGCCAACCGCCTGCCGGATGACCTAGAAAATCGGCAGGTTTTCATAATCGACCCAATGCTTGCCACTGGTGGCACACTAATGGACTCGATTGATTACATTTTTGAACGCGGAGCAGTTTCTGCAACCTGCGTCTGCCTACTCGGTGCTCCCGAGGGTGTTGAGAATGTTCGAGCGCATTTGGAATCAAAGTGGCCAGATCGTGAAGTTGAGATAGTGCTTGGAGCTCTGGATGAAAGGCTTGATGAACGTGGCTACATAGTTCCAGGACTCGGCGATGCCGGTGACCGGCTCTACGGGATAGCTCAGTAGATTAGAGAGCACTCATCAGTAGTCGATTATATCTAGCCCGTCGAACACTAAACTCCTTGACACAATGAAGATTTCAGTCATCGGGCTTGGCTATCTTGGAACAACCCACGCGGTTGCCATGGCAAAACTTGGCCACAGCGTCATCGGCATAGAGCCTGACCTCAACAGAATTGAAGCATTGGCGTCCGGACGACTGCCTTTTTTTGAGCCCGGTTTAGGTGAAGCGCTCAAAGAAGTCATTGCAACTGGAAACATCAGCTTCCAAACCAAACATGACAGAGTCAGCGCTACAAGCGACCTCCACTTCATCTGCGTTGGAACACCTCAAGCAGCCGACCAGCAGTCAGCCGATACCTCCTACGTTTTTGCTGCGGCCAAAGAATTAGCATCAGTTATGAAACCTTCGAGCCTGGTGGTTGGCAAGTCCACGGTCCCAGTTGGCACTGCCAGACAACTGATCGCAAGCATGCAAGACATTGCCGGCTTTAGTCCAAAACTTTGCTGGAACCCGGAGTTCCTGCGAGAAGGAACCGCACTTGCAGACTCGCTGTTGCCGGACCGTATCGTGATCGGAAGCGATGACCCCGATCACAACGAGTCCCTCAAGATCTGTTACCAAAACATTCTTGATCAGGGTATTCCACTATTGGAGCTAGACCTTGAAACAGCGGAACTCGTTAAGGTTTCTGCAAACGCTTTTCTTGCAACCAAAATCAGCTTCATAAACGCCATGGCCGAAATAGCTGAGGCCTCAGGCGCCGACACCGTGAAGCTTGCCGAAGCAATTGGCTTGGATAGTCGAATCGGCAAAAGTTTCCTTAGAACCGGCATCGGCTTTGGCGGCGGTTGTCTGCCGAAAGATATCCGAGGCTTTATCGCTAGAGCCGAAGAGCTTGGCGTTGGGGAATCTCTGGCCTTCCTAAAAGAAGTTGATCAGATAAATCTCCGAAGACGTCAGCGCATCGTTTCACTTGCCACCGAAGAACTTAGCCAAATAAAAGACAAAAAAATCACAATGCTAGGAATTAGTTTTAAGCCGGACAGCGATGACCTAAGGGATTCACCCGCTCTCGAAATCGCCCTGAGGCTGAAAGCCCTAGGTGGTATCGTCACCGTCCATGATCCGGTTTCTCTAAAAACCCTGGAGAAAAAATCCTCGGGACTGATACCAGAAGCAGATCTAGCTACCGCAGTCAAGGATGCAGATCTGGTCATACTCGGCACCGAGTGGGCCGATTACAAAAACCTGGACCCGGCAACCGTCAGTAGCTTGCCAAAAGTCAAAACCATCATTGACGGCAGGAATGTTCTAAATGTTGATGCTTGGCAACAAGCCGGCTGGAAAGTAATTGCGCCCGGTAGAAACATTGTGAATGACTGAACTCAAAGACATCTCGTTTGTGATGCCGGTTCTAAACGAACAGAACTATCTGGCACTCGCCGTCGAATCTGTTCTTGGCCAAAAAACTCCCGGAAAAAAACAGCTGGTGCTGGCCCTTGGGCCCTCCACTGATCGGACCAATGAAATAGCCAAGTCGCTTTCCAAGAAGTACCGAACGCTGATTTTGATCGAGAACCCAACTGGGCTCACCGCGACCGGTTTGAACCTAGCAATCGAAAAAACAAGTTACGACACCATAATACGAGTCGATGCCCACTCGGAGCTGTCCGATAACTATGCCGCGAGCGCCGTCAGGATACTGAATCAAACCGGTGCTGCAAATGTCGGCGGCATGATGATTGCCAAAGGCAGAACCAACTTCCAGAAGGCAGTGGCTTTTGGCTATAACTCTAGGTTTGGTCTTGGTGGAGGATCCTTTCACGTTGGCGGGAACGCGGGTCCTGCGGACACCGTTTATTTGGGTTGTTTTCGTAGATCAGTGATTACTGAGCTCGGGCTCTACCAGTCCAAGTGGGTGCGCGGTCAAGACTGGGAGCTGAACCTAAGAATCCGTCAGGCCGGCCACACGGTTTGGTTTGATCCAGAACTCAAGGTGGGCTACTACCCGCGTTCAAGCATCACGGCTCTTGCCAAACAGTTTTTTTCCACCGGTCGTTGGCGCGGCGCGCTTACCAAGGAAAACCCCCTGGAGTCCTCCTTCCGATACTGGATACCGCCACTACTGGTACTCGCAAGCTTGTTACAGGTTCCGCTTTGGATCTACCTAATTGGAATTGCGGTTATCAGCTTTGGCCTTAGCAAGCTTGACCTGCCTTCCAAATTCTGGCTGCTAGCAGTGTTACCAACCATGCACTTTTGTTGGGGTGTTGGGTTTTGGGTCGGGTTGCTCTCCAAGCACAACAAGACTCGGTGATAGATTTTGCCCGTGATCAAACCCCAAATAGTAATCTGCTCTTTCTATACCCCGGATGAGTACTACGGCAACCACGCTAAGCAGTTGCGCCAACAGCTCGACGAACTCGGACTTGAACATGAGCTATTAGAAGTTCAAAAGAACGAAGGTGACGACTGGGCGGATGTCACAAGAAAAAAGATTAGCTTCATAAAAAAAGTTTGTGATCGCAACCCAGACAAGATGGTGTTCTGGATAGATGTTGATTGTCGAATCTCGCACCTGCCGGATTACATAGCGAATTCCAGCGCCGACATAATTGGCTTCCAAAGAGGCTTCAGTGCTCCGATGCGCATCGGCTACCACAACCGCACGAGGTTTTGGGAGCCAAGCTTCTGGGGTGTAAATGCCACCAAGCAAGCGCGCAAGCTAATCGACGATGCCTATGCTCTCGAGCAGCGGGCAGAGATAAAAGCCACAGATGACTACTTCATGGAAGAGGCTTGGCGGGCAAACTCGAGGTTATTGACTTTTCAGATCATTCCAACCACTGGAATCATGCGTGAACGGGCCACAACAGAACCAGGTCAACACCCGGCCTTTTTCTCCTTTGGTTCAAGCGGCAATGTTGCTGACTTCAAGGACAAGGTTGCTCAGCACGGCGCCAAGAAAAAAATAGGAGTGCGCCGCCAATTATTACGTCGTGTAAAACGCCTTGAACGGATCTTGCCCACTGGAATCAAGAACCCGCTTCGAAGAATCGCAGACAGCGTGGGAATAACCGGTCTGCTTACACAGGGAAGACCGACCCACATTGACCCCGAAAGAGCTGCTGCACTCGGAAAAATGCTCAGTTCGGGTATCCACGGTCGCACCACGGACCTCACCAGCGCCAAATGGGATTTTGAAAAGAAGTTTCTAGCGAGTAATCAAGACCAAGCCACCATTGATGTGGCTAGCTCTTTCCTCTATTACTCTGACAAGCCCTCAGCAAAGATAATTCCGGTCACTTGGTGGGTAAAACCTTTCCCGGGGAACTTCGGCGACTGGCTCTCTCCGCTAATGATTTCTCAATTTACGAGCAGCAAACTGATTCTTCAGTCACCGACCAAGCCGACCACCAAAAAGAACCTGGTTGCGATTGGGTCAATCGGGCGATTTATAAAGCCAAACTCCGTTGTTGTCGGCACGGGTATTTCAAGCGACGAAATCGAGCTTTCTAAAAAAGCCGACTATCACTCGGTTCGCGGACCGCTAACCGCCGCCGTACTTACTCGGTCCGGTGGCCCAAGCGTGGCTAGCTTTGGCGACCCGGGTCTGGCGATCAGCGAAGTGATCCCGCTCAAGCGCGGAAAGACAAACGGCAGAGTTGCCTTTATCCGTCACTTCTCACACCTGGCCATTCCGGTTCGCCTTCCTGAAAACTACGACGAAATTTCTGTGCTGCTTTCCCACCCGGATCAGATCAAGAATTTTCTTCAAAACCTAATTGGCTACGAGAGTGTCATCACCTCCGCAATGCACGTGATGATTGCCTGCCAGTCCTATGGAATCCCATGCGGTCTTGTCACATTTGACGGCTTCCAGGAAAACGTTCACGGAACCGGGATTAAATACCAGGACTACGCCCTCGGTGCCGGCGTTGAGGTCATGAACCCCGAGGTGATAGCGCTTGATCTAACAAAGCTTGACGCAGATTATTTAATTCGAGACATCAGTGTCTCGAAAGAGAAAAAACTCGAGGTGCTAGCGGCAATAAAGAGTGCAATTGCTAGGTTTGTTAACTGATGAAGCGAATGTCAATCGAGCTGTTCTCCTCGGCGAAGCTGCTATTGCCGACTAGACGCTTCCGTTGGCAACTTTTACTGCTTGTCCTGATTGCGGCGGCAATACCGGTCACTGAGTTGTTGGTAGCAAAGCTATTTACTGATCTGGTGATCGATGGGGCAAACAGATCGCTACTCGAGCTCGGACTATCGGTGTCAATTTTCGCAGCGCTCTTTATTGCAACAAGGGTGGCAAATTACATTCAAAAGACCTATCGCGTGAAGTTTTTCGACAGGGCCTTCGGTGCCGATACCCGAGAGCGCTCTAGCCAAAAGGAAAGCTGGGAGTGGGCAATGGCCCTGGAGCTGGTAAATGTGTTCAGCTTCATCACACAACTTTTGGTAATTTCAACCTTCTTCTTCGCACTGTCCCCCGGGTTCGCAGGACTCAACCTTCTTCTGGTAATCATCATTCTCGAGGTGTTGGGAAGGCTGTTTAGAAAGCAACAGATTATTCAACGCGGCTTTGTAGAGGCTAAGCGCAAAAAGGAGGCAGTCGACCCCGCGGAGCGCCTCGGCTCAAGAATTCAGACGGCAGAATTTGGAACACTCTTGGCAAGTTTCTTGGTAGTGGCCCTGATGGGTATTCTGATTTGGCTAAGCATCTCAAATCTAGTTTCGCTTTCCAACACCATCGTGTTTTTCCTAGGCCTAAGACTGCTAAACACCACCTTTTCTTCGGTCTCCTCAAGCCTGATGCGCTTTGCTAGGGCGAAGGCAAACAGCTTCTAATGCCGCTTCTGACCATCGGCTACTCAACCCTTTCTGATCGTGCTAGCAACATCAGCTACCCCAAAAACGCCGACTGGGAATATCAACTCCACATTCAGCAGTCACTCACGAAACAGGCCAAACCCGGGATTTTTTATCTGGACTCACTGGGGGTTGCCAAAAGTAGAAACTCAGCAATCACCCAGGCCAACGGAACCTACCTGCTGTTTGGCGATGACGATGTGGTCTTTGACGAGCAAGCTATATCAGAGGCGCTGGTCTATCTAGATCAACACCTAGAAGTTTCACTATTACTTGGAAGCGCAGTAGACGAAACCGGGAACTTGCGAAAAAACTATCCGACGAAACTAACCAAGCTAACTAAATTCAACTGTGCCAAGGCCGCCACCTACGAAATGATTGTGCGGGTGGCGGATGTGCAAAAGCACGGCGTGCGATTCGATGAGGACTTCGGCGCGGGAGCCAAAAACTACTTGGGCGATGAATATATTTTTATTGCTGACCTAATCTCCAAAGGGGCAAAATGCGTGTTTGCCCCGATTCCGATTGCGATGCATCCGGCTAACAGTTCGGGTGCAAGGTGGGGAGAAAAACAAGACCGAGTCGCAAGAGCAAGAATCTTTAACAGAGTTTTCGGGCCAATGGCGATGCCGGTCAGGCTGGGCTTCGCACTTCGAAGAACAACCGAACTAGGCGGCTGGCTCAACGCCGCTAAGTTCGTAATTTCACGTTAGCTGGAAACCCGGCTATTTGGTAACGACGGTCTTAGAAAAAGCGGACGGAGTTGTGCCGTTTAGATAAAGATCTATCGTCACCGTCAGCCCGATTGCCGCGGTAGGCCGATCGAAGGCCTGGAAGTCACTGGTGACTGTCACCTTCTGCCACTTACCGGCAATCCTCCAAGACAAAGTTTGGCCCTTATAGCCCTTGGCATAGACCACAATCTTGCCGTTGAAGGTTCCAACGTTCAGCACCTGGCCTGACGATGGCTGCGAGGCGCTAATTGCTCCGGTAGCTGTGTTTGAGAGTAATAAGTAAGCCGCTTGTAGATCAACCATCGGTATGTTTTTCCGGATCACATCGTCAATGGGCTTTCCTGACGACTTCATAGCCGACAGCACCTGCTCGGCGCTGTGGTCAGGGAAAGCTTGACGAAGTAGCGCGTAACTACCGGCAACAAGCGGAGCTGATGCGCTGGTTCCAGATGACCGGATGTAGCTAAAGGTATTGGCGCTGATTGTGTAGTCGGGTGCCAAAATTTCAACCTTGTCGGACATCGTCACATACCAAGAAACCTCATTAGCTTGGTTGATTGAACCAACCGCTACCGCGTCTCTAAGGCAGCTCGGGAAAAGTGAGGTGGCGATGTCAAGGGTTGGAGTATTACCGGCCGAGGCAAAAGGGATAACTCCGCCTTTGCGAAGTGAGCTAAGGATCGCTGCCATCTGCTGCAGTTCTGGGTTTGTGTCACAGCGCAGCCATTTGCGGGGAATTTCCTTGAAGAAGCCGCCCCAGCTCATGGAGAGCGCCACAATGTTTAGGTCTTCCTTACGCTGATCGATGTAGCTGAGAGCCGCCAAAATGCCCTTCAGAGTCAGGTCTACGTTTGCCATCAGGATGTCTGATTCCGGCGCAATGCCGCCGGGCCCCTCGTTGGTAGGGTTTCCAGCCACGATTCCGGTCACCATATTTCCATGGCCCTCGGACGCGACATAAAGGTTGCCTACTTTTCGCTGCGAAGCGGCCTCAGCACCTGATTGCTGGCGGGTGCCATTTGGGCATAGGTAACTGGAGGTGTCGACAAAGCAGAAGCCATCAACAATCTGACCTTGAAAATATGGGTGGCTTAGATTCACGCCTTGGTCGATGATCGCAACCGTGGTTCCCTCGCCCCTGAAGCCTTGGTCCCAAATGCTCTGCGCGTTGATTGCCTGATAGGCCGGTTCACTAGGTGCGGCGTTCGCGGGTAGGCCCGCAGAAAGCATTACCGCCAGCGTGGACAAAAGAGCCAGCAGTTTTGATTTCAAGAAAATCTCCTTCAAGACGGTAAAAAATCTCAGCGCTACGGCGTAAAGATTAATAATCCAAGTCTAGGCTTTAGCCATGCAAATGCCTGCCAAAAGCGCTACATTTCGAGTTACCAAAGCTGTGATCCCGGTAGCCGGCTTGGGAACAAGATTCCTTCCTGCTACCAAAGCCATGCCCAAAGAAATGCTACCAATCGTCGACAAGCCAGTTATTCAATATGTTGTCGAGGAAGCAGTAGCTGCCGGCCTGAGTGATTTACTCATGATTACCGGCAGAAACAAGAACGCCTTAGAAAACCACTTCGACCGAGTGGCCGAGCTTGAGCAGGTGCTTGCAAGCAAGGGCGACGAGCAAAGATTATTTAAAGTCCAACAGTCTTCTCAGCTTGCAGACATTCACTACACCAGACAAGGTGACCCGCTGGGCCTCGGTCACGCAATCTTGAGGGCGAAGAGCCACGTTGGCGAACACAGCTTCGCAGTGCTGCTTGGCGATGACATTATCGATGCCAGAGACCCGCTATTGGATCGCATGCTAGAAATACACCAGCAAACCGGGGATAACGTGATTGCCTTGATGGAGGTCCCAGCGGAGCAAATCTCCCTCTACGGTTGCGCTTCAGTTACGGTTACCGATTCAGACAGCGTGATCGTTACTGATTTGGTTGAAAAGCCGGCACCGGGCACTGCACCATCTAACTATGCAGTCATTGGCAGGTACGTGCTTCGGCAAGAGATGTTCCAGATCCTAGAGCAGACCGCTCCTGGAAGAGGCGGAGAGATTCAACTAACAGACGCCCTGCAGTATGCCGCCAAGCACACAGGAATTGCCGGCGGAGTAAGAGGTGTGATTTTCACCGGTCGTCGCTATGACACCGGAGACAAGTTGGATTTCATAAAGGCAACCATCAAGATTGCAAGCGATCGTGAAGATATCGGCCCCGAGCTAAGACAGTGGCTCAAGGATTACACCGAAACTATCTAGTCGATTATTTAGTCCGCTTACATTTTTCAGAGCAGTAGCGAACTTCATCCCAATTTTTTTCCCAGGACTTGCGCCAAACCATTGGTCTGCCGCAACGCAAGCAGGCCTTCTCAGGTAAGTCTTTCTTCTTTACCCCGCGCACGCTGCTACTCGGTCGCAGCCTCGGGCAACACAACAGTCAACACCGACTTTGGAACATCCATCATCTCAACCCAGGTATTTCCGACTGCAAGCTTCAAAACTTCTCCCGCCTCAGTAGTTAGGATGATCGATTCTTCACTGGAACCCTTTGACCAAGTGCCCTTGAGATAGTAGCCGTCCGAAAAAACGTGGGCAATACCTTCGTTGTTTATAAGCTTCGCCTTTGGAATTGCGCCGTATTTTGGATCAATAAAACTTAGGTCGTGGACTACCTCCATGACAACCACATTCTTTGCCGCAACCTGATCGCCGCCGAATTGCGCGTGAGGGGTGCCATCTTGGGTTCGAAGCCAAGCGATTTGGGATGGCTCAGCCCAGCCCAATTTTGCGGTTCCAAGGTCCCAAACTGATTTCAATTGCGGGTACTTAACGCTTAGGCCCAAAGCGGCTACTCCCTTTGAGACAGCAGATGGAATTCCGTCAAATTCGAAACCTGCCTGCGGCACTGGTTGTTCGGCTGCGTAGAGCTCTTGAAGTTTTTGCGCGCTGAAATAAAGATTCCAAGGAGCCTTCCTAGTTTTCTCTCGGAAGTAAGTGTCGTTGTTCATTTCGGTATCTTCGTCGCTAATCGCAAGACCAGTACTTCTTGCTGCCGATTTGAACGGAGCCTGGCCACCGGAGAACACGAACACTCCGTGGAATGGGTCAACTATTGACGGGTCAACCGGTCGCACCGAACGAACCGGTCCGATTTCCGCTGGCATTCTCGAGTGCCAAACCGGCAAAAGCCTAGTGAGCCCGGCTTCAACCCTTGTCACATAGACAATGTCGGCATCATTTAGCGCAAGCTGGGGCATGCCTGCACGTGTGTTATCAATCTTTGCTGACACTGCTGGCATTCCAAGATAAAGGTTTTCGCCCTCCAGGTACTCAACCCCGGTTAGTGGGGCGGTTTGGTAGATCGGTTCTGGTTCAGGCTGAACCGTCGCAATTGGAGCCGTGGTTACCGTGGGAGTGACTTCGGCAGCTCCCGAGCATCCGGTTAGCGACAATAGGCCGACAAGGGCGAGAGAAGAAAACTTAAGTGCATGCATTTGGACAATCTTAGAAGTTTTAGCTAAAAATGAGCCGCTAGCAGGGGTTATTCGCCTAACTCCTTTTTTCTGGCCCTGTGAGCTTTGACCAATCGGTCTCTGAGGATTTCTAGAGGCAAAAGCAACGTGGTGCCAATGATGATAATCAGCACGGTAATTTCTAGGTTTTCCTTCACCATCTCGATGCCACCCAGCCAATAGCCCGGAGCCATAAATACCCCAACCCAGGCAGTTGCGCCAATGAGGTTTAGTTTCGTGAATCTGCGGTAATCCATCTTGGAGATGCCGGCAAGCATGGGAACCAATGCCCTCAAGATCGGAACAAAGCGAGCCAACACAATTGCCCGGGCGCCATAGTTTTCAAAAAAGCGGTCGGTTCTGGCGATTGTGGCCTTGTTCAAAATGAATTTTCGTTCTTTAGCGATCAAAGGCGGACCGATTTTGGCCCCGATCCAATAGCCAACCTGGGTTCCAGAAAAAGCCGTGCTCCAAATAATTAAAAAGCCGGCCCAATCCGGCAGCCAAGACTCCGATGTCGCAAGCGCCAAACCGGTCAAAAACAGCAACGAATCCCCGGGCAAAATAGAGGTAAAAATGAAGGCGGTTTCAATGAAGATTACGAAGGCAACTGCAACCGCAGCCCAGTCTCCAAACGCAGTGATTATCTCTTGCGCATCGAACCAGTTCAAGTTACATCTCTCCTATTAAAAACAGCGAAAGAAGCTGCCTTGAAATCGTTCTGAGCATAGTGGCAGAAAGTTACCGATAGCTGTGAGTTTGTTGAAACTTCTGGGAAACTTTCGAGTTTAGGCTGGGTAAAAGTTCACGGAACCTCGAACCCAAACCGAAACCTTCATTCCAACCTCTGGCGCAAAAGGTCCGTTAGATCTTGCTCTGATTTTTACACCTTTGGTGACAACCTCAACCACGGCATCGTGTCCAAAGAAAACTTGCCCGATAACTTCGCCATCGCCCTTGGGGTTCGGTAGCAAGTAGAAATTCTCTCCCCTGATTGCAACCCGACCGGTCTGACCCTCGGTAACTTTATTGAGCGGGTTCAAGAATCCAAGCGAAGTCAGGATTTTGCCATTTTTCACTTCGCCATCAATCAACACCGCGTCGCCAAGGAACGTAGCGATACCGATGTCTACCGGTGAGTTGTAAATCTCGGTTGGCGAACCAACCTGAACTATCTGGCCATTTCTCAATACCGCAACGCGGTCTGCCAGCGACAGCGCTTCTTCTTGATCGTGGGTAACCAAAATCGCGGTGGCTCCCTCTTTTTTCAAGATAGCTTTCACGTCCAAACGAAGTCTGGTCCTAAGCTCGGCATCCAGAGCACTAAAAGGTTCGTCCATCAAGATAATCGCCGGCCGCGGTGCCAAGGCGCGTGCTAGGGCGATTCGTTGCGCTTGACCTCCGGAGAGTTTTTCCGGTCTAGCGTCTGCAAACTCTGTTAGCTCAACAATTTCTAGCAATTCGGTCACTCGTGCGGCTCTGACTTTTGAGGACCAGCCGGCTAAGCCGAAACCAATGTTTTGGCTAGCGCTCAGATGTGGGAAAAGAGCCGAATCCTGCGGAACAATGCCGATGTTTCGCTTCTCCGGAACCAAAACTTTAGTGACACTCGAAATCTCGTTGCCGGCTAACTCGATTGTTCCGGCAGTCGGCTTCTCAAAACCGGCAATCAGGCGAAGCAGAGTAGATTTTCCGGATCCAGAGGCGCCAAGGACTGCAACCAGTTCTTGGTCGGTCACCGACAAGTCAACGCCAACTAGAACTTCCAGATCACCGAATGATTTTTCTACACCGCGCAGGTTCAGCGTCGCCATTAGCCTCGAACCTCCGATAGTGCTTTCCTGGCCTGAGCATTCAACGCGAGTGCCGGTAACCCGGCAATGATAACCAGTAGCAGTGCGTAGGGTGCTGCCTCAGAATATGCAATATTCTCGGTCGCACCCCAAAGCCTGGTTGCCAGGGTATTGGTCGAAGTTGGTCGCAGCAACAAGGTCGCCGGTAATTCTTTCAGCACCGTCAATGCAACCAAAGCAACTCCCGCGATGATCCCTGGAAATGCAATTGGTAACACCACCTTGAATAATGTTTTGTTCGCCGGCACTCCAAGCGACTGAGACACATCCTCTAAATCTTTGGACACTTGCGCAATTGGAGTGCTGATTGCAGCTAGAGCGTTTGGCAAAAACAAAATCAGATAGGCAATAACTAACATCCAGGTTGTTTGATAAATCCAAGGCGTGATGTTCGCACCGAAAAACACCAGCGCCAAGCCCACTACGACGGCCGGAATCGCATGGGTTGCCCAACTTGCCGTTTCTACCAAGGAGCCTAACTTTGTTCGATATCTAACGGCCCACAGCGCTATTGCGGTTGCGAAGACACCAATGACTACTCCGGACAAGACAGCCAACCGAACCGAGCCCCAAAGTGCATCGAGCAGCATTGGTAGATCAAGACTTGCACTTCCCTGAACACTCCAAACCAACAAGCTGACCATCGGAATGCCGAGGCTGAAAACTGCCACCAATGTGAGTCCAGCAGTTGCAGCCCAAGACCAAGAACCCAAATCCACCCTGACTCTTTTGCCAAGCGCCTTGGTGTTTGCCAAATAAATACCGCGATAGCGTCTTTCAAACCAGATAATCAAGAGCGTGATCAAAAGCAAAACCAGCGCTAGCGCAGCTGCAGAAGTTCGATCGAAAGAACCACGGTAGGCGTTGTAGATGGCCCTGGTGAATGTGTCGTAGCGCAACAGCGCAATCGCACCGAATTCACTCAGGACATAGAGCGCGACTAGCAAAACTGATGCCGTTGCCGCAGGCCTGACCTGCGGCCAGGTAATTCGCCTTAGCACCTTTAGCCTGCCAAGACCTAGGGTTCTAGCTACCTCTTCGGTTGCAGTGTCTATTCTCACTAGGGCAGCCGTCACCCCTAAGAAAACGTATGGGCTGGTGGCCAAGGTAAGTACCAGCCAAGAGGCGAAAAACCCCGAGAAAGTTGGAAATAAAGAGATGTACCCAAGAGCCATCACGTATGAGGGGATCGCCAGTGGTAACGCGGCCAACACCGCAAACACCGGAGCGAATTTCACATTGGACCGGGTAGTCAACCAGGCCTGTGAAAACCCAAGCAACAAAGCACTAACTGAGACTGCCACAACTAGTAACCCGGTGTTACCCAACAGCTCCAGGGTTCTAGCTCGCAGCAACTCAACTAGTGCTCTATCAAGGCCTTCAAAAAGACGAAGCACCAAATAGCCAATCGGAAGTACCGCCAACAGGGCAGCACTGACCCCGAGAACTGCTATGACTACCGGTGGCTTGCGCATTGTCTTAGAACTATATCAGCCCGGCCTCGCGAATCAACTTGAGGGTTTCTTCCAAGCTATCTAGGTCGCTAAGGTCAATTTCAGGAGCTGGAATTTGATCCAGTGGAGTCAAATCGACTCCAGCTTCGACGCCTTCAATCAATGGGTATTCGCTAGTTTCGTCAGCAAAGTATTGTTGCCCGGTCTTGCTCAACAGGTACTCAACAAAGCTTCTGGCCGCACTTGAATCATTCACGATTCCAACTCCGGCAGCGTTGATTAGGTTTCCAACATCCTTGGCTTGAAACTGACCTAGCTTCGAGGTCAGATTTTCAAAACCCATTTCGCTACCCCTAGCGAACCAGTAGTAGTGATTAATCAGACCCGCGTCGACGCTCTTGCTCTCAACGGCTTCCAGAATTGCTGAATTTTTTTCGTAGATAACTGCATTTGTTTTCATAGCCTGAAGCCATTCAAGAGTCTTTTCTTCGCCATCAATGATGCGCATGGCTGTAACAAATGCCTGGAAAGAAGCATTTGTGGGAGCAATTCCGATTCTGCCCTGCCATTCAGATCCCGCTAGATCAAACACTGAGCTGGGCGCGGCAGCTACTTTTTCGGGATTGTAAACAAGCACTCTCACTCGACCAGAGACTCCCACCCATTTACCATCGGCCGCGGAGTATCCGGCAGGAACGAGTCCCAAGATTGAAGCTGGCAGTTCAGTCATCAAACCGGCTTTAGCAACGGCACCCAGTGCTCCGGCGTCTTGAGCGAAGAACACGTCAGCTGGAGAGTTATCACCCTCTTCGAGTAACTGAGCCGCGAGTTCGGCGCTTCCGGCATAACGGACTTCAACTGTAATTCCAGTGTCCGCGGTGAACTGGTCGATAATCGGCTGAACTAGCGATTCATTTCGACCCGCGTAAACGACGATTGAAGTTTTTTCGACAACGCTTGCGGATTCTTCAGGTTGCGCAACATCTGTTGCGCAACCACTGAGAGAAATTGCTGCTGCGGCAGCTACGGCCAAAGCAATTGTTTTCTTGAGCATTGAATAAGTTCCTGACTCTAAAAGCACGGCATTTACCGCTGCTCTGAATAGGTTAGGTAACCCTTACTGGTTTGTCAATTAGAACTTTTTTGATCTATTTCAGCTATCAAGCTTTCCACCAGTCCACGGATCTCATCGCGAATCGGGCGAATGGTGTCGATCCCTTGTCCAGCCGGGTCAGTCAAAACCCAGTCCAGATAAGTCTTCCCCGGGTAAAACGGGCAAGCATCGCCGCAACCCATTGTTATCACGTAGTCACTTGCCTTCACGTCTTCATCGGTCAAGATTTTGGGTGTGTTTCTAGAAATATCAATGCCCTCTTCCAGCATCGCCTCGATGACCGCTGGGTTTACTTTGTCAGCCGGCATCGTTCCAGAAGACCTCACTTCGATGCGGTCGCCTGCCAAATGAGAAAGATAACCCGCCGCCATCTGGCTACGGCCCGCGTTGTGCACGCACACGAACATCACCGATTGAACTACCTCAGACATTTTGCTCCTTCTTGGTTGATAGAAAAAAGAACAGCGTTAGCGCTACCGCTGCTCCAACTAGCTGCGCAATTACAAAACCAGGCACCGATGCGATTTCTATGCCGGTAATGCCATCGATGAATGCTCGGCCAAATGTGACCGCCGGGTTTGCAAAGGATGTGGAAGAAGTAAAAATGTGACCGGCGGCGACCCAAGCGCCGACGCTTGGGGCGATTAGGGAGAGCTTTCCCTGGTCAACTAGCAAAAGCACAATCAGCAATAACCCTGCGGTGGCCACAATTTCTCCGATAAAAGTTTCGGGACTGATTCTTTGAACCACACCCGCGGCAACAACATCCCGCCCGAACATTAGGTTCGCAACCACTGCCCCGGCGAACGCGCCGAAAAGCTGCATAAAAATGTAGATAACACCGATGCGGGCAGAAATTTGCTTCCTGATTCCCAGCGCGATGGTGACAACCGGGTTGAAATGCGCTCCGCTGATAGCGATAAAAAGGCTAATGACTACGAACAGCACAAGCCCCACTGACGCGGCAATGATTGCAAGATCAACCCCCGGAAGAATGCCAAGATCCGTCATCATGAAGCCCGACCCCGCAACGGTGGTCACAATCAGAAACGTGCCCAGAAATTCCGCCAGGTAGTTACTGACCTGAGAATCTCCCTTGAGCTTTTGAGCCATGGTTTTATGAGGCTTTCTGAACTAGTATTGGAAGTAGTTTATAGATGGTTATCTATTTATAGCAGACTCTCGGGAATTTATAGACGACTATCGATGTATAAGGTGAATAGAAAATGAATAAAAATTTACTTACACTCGCGGATTGCGCGCCAGCTAGCGAAGCGGAGCCGATGGCCAGAGCCAGAGCTGAAGACATTGCTGCCCTTTTGAAGGCCGTTGCCGACCCGACCAGACTTCAGATTTTGGCCATGATTGCCAAGGCAGAATTGAAGGAAAGCTGCGTTTGCAACCTGACCGGTCCACTGGGTCTCAGCCAACCAACCATCAGTCATCATCTAAAAAAACTTGCAGAGGTAAATCTGGTAGAAAAACAACGCCGTGGAACTTGGATTTGGTATTCGTTGAATAGAACCCGCTGGACCGAAATTTCGCAGCTGTTCGCCTGAATAGCTGTCAAGACCCTTCCAAACAAGGAGAGACATGTCAAAAACTGAAATAGCAATCACCGGAATGACCTGCGGGCACTGCGAAATGAGTGTCACCAATGAAATTGCAACCCTTGAGGGCGTTGAGAGCGTGAAGGTTGACCACACGACTGGAACTGCATCGGTCGAATCGAATGGTGTCAGCGATGAGCAGTTCGCCGCGGCGGTTGAAGAAGCTGGATATGAGGCAGTGGGGTTCACAAAAATAGATGGCTAGCACAAAACTGGATGGCGCTGAGTTACTCGATATTGAAATCGAGGGCATGACCTGCACTGCTTGTGCCAGGAGAGTAGAAAAGAACCTGAACAAGCTCGACGGAGTCAGTGCTTACGTGGATTTCGCCACCGAGAAGGCTCACCTACAGCTGAATAATCCGATGGAATCATCGGTTATTGCCGCCGCAGTCGAGAGCGCCGGTTACCGAGTTGGTGCTGGTAAATCAGAGCTCAAGACCCTGAAGCCGCGTCTTATTGCCGGTGGCATATCTTCGCTGGTAGCAGTGCTTTTGGCCATGGTTCCAGGTTTACAATTTCAATTCAGCAACTACGTAGTGTGGGCTGCTTCCACAGTCGTGATTTTCTATGTCGCTTGGCCTTTTCATAGCGCGGCGATAAAAAACCTTCGCCACTTTGACGCAACCATGGACACGCTTGTTTCGCTCGGATCCAGCGTCGCCTATGGCTACAGCGTCTATCTGATTCTTGCCGGTCAAATGCACACTTACTTTGAGACCGCGGCGGTTGTTCCATCGGCAGTGCTACTTGGCCGCTACATCGAAGTCCGGGCAAGAAAAAGCGCAACTGACTCAGTTCGAGCCCTCTTGAGCGCAATTCCTGAAACCGCCACCGTCGAAGTCGAAGGTAAGCGCACGGAAGTTGCAACCAGCTCACTTCGCAAGAAAATGATTGTTTTGGTTTCGGCCGGTGAAGCAATCCCAGCCGATGGCAAACTGCTCTCAGCTTTTGCCACGATCGACACTTCCACGCTCACCGGAGAGTCGCTCCCACAGGATCTGGAGACCGGCGAAATGGTAACGGCCGGAACCACAAACCTGCAGGGTGAAATAAGAATTGAAGTCTTGGCAGTTTCCTCGTCTTCAAGGCTTGCCAAGATCGCAGACCTGGTTCGAGAAGCAACCGCTCAGAAGTCCAAACTCGCGTCACTAACCGATTCGATTTCAAAGGTCTTTGTGCCACTGGTGATTCTGATCGCCATTGGCACCTACTTGATTTGGTTCTCCCTTGGAGAACAAGACATCGCTATCAAGGCGGCAATATCAGTAATAGTCATTGCCTGCCCATGCGCTCTTGGCATCGCCGTGCCGATGAGTTTGGTGGTTGCCACCGGCATCGGAACCAAAAAGGCGGTGGTTGTGAGGACCCCAGATTCACTTCGCTTACTCGCAAAAATCAAGCACGTTTTCTTGGATAAGACCGGCACGTTAACCGACGGCAAACTTGCCATCATCAAAGCCACCGGCTTGGCGGGCGTTAGCACCGAAGCCATGTTAGAAAAAGCTTCGGCGGTGGCCGTGACCAGCAAGCACCCAGTTTCCCTAGCAATTGCGGATACCCCACATAATCTGGTCGCAACCGACGTTATTGAAGTTGCCGGAAACGGACTAACGGGAAAAGTTGATTCAGTAATGGTTTCGGTTGAAAAACCGGGCAGCTATCAAAACCAGGCTGAGCTAGCTGAAGCTCTCGAAAATGCCGGTCCAAACACTTTGGTTGTGGTGGCATGGGACGGAATTGCTTATGGACTTATCGAGCTTTCAGACAAGCCAAGACCAACTTCCAAGCAAGCAATGGACGAACTAAAAGCTGCTGGCTTTAGCCCCTATCTAGTCTCCGGAGACAACCCGGCAAGAGTTCGTGAAGTAGCTAATCAACTGGGTATAACCGATTTCAAAGGACACGTATCCCCCGAGGGCAAGCTGGAATTGCTCTCTGCCTATCACGAGCCAGTTGCAATGATTGGTGACGGCATAAACGACGTTGCAGCACTTGCCAAGGCCGACGTTGGAATCGCAATGGGCTCGGGAGCTTACGCCGCTCAGGCCGCTAGCGCCATCACCATTTTGGATGATGACCCACGTGCTATTGCTTTTGCTCTCAAGCTTGGAAAGCGGACCTATCGAAACATTTTGCAGAATCTAGGTTGGGCTTTTGGCTACAACGTAGTTCTGATTCCGGTTGCTGCCCTCGGACTGCTGAACCCAATGCTCGCTGGTGTCGCAATGGCGTTTTCATCGGTTTCGGTGGTTGCCAATTCGTTGCGGCTGAAGACTGGAAACTAGGCGCTTAGATCGACCACAATTTCAAGGTTGGCGCCGAGAATTTTTTTATCTGAAGTTAGAAACTTCATTTGATTGTTCTGGGCCTGAGCAATGAGCATTTTGTCAAAGGAGTCGTTCGTAGAAATGTCCATCAACTCATAAATTCCAACGGCGTCTGCGTGATAGTAGGCAAGCTCCAGTAAACCGAGAGCGGCAGTGTTCCACTGGAAAAATCTGGCAGTTGGATTTTTCCAAGACTTTGCTTCAGGGTGATTTCGAAGATGCTGATCGACGAATAGAAAACCTCTTCGGCCTGGTCAAAGAATTCAGTGGCTTTCTTGCCAAACCGGTCTGGGCTAATCAGGCAATAAATTAGTGCGTTGGTATCAAGTAGGACTCTGGTCACGCTTTGTCAGCATCCGGCCCGGATCATAGCATCGGCAGTGGCTCGTCAAAGCCGTCTGATACCCATCCGGTTTGACGAGTGAATTCGCTGAGTCTTGGACGAAATCTTTTTTGACTCAGCACCAAATCGGCAACCGGTTTGCCGGCTCTTGAGATTGTGACTGTCTTGCCTTCTTCGACCAGCTTCAGAAGGTTTGACAAATTGCTCTTTGCAAAATGGATGTTAAATGATTCGTTCATGTGATTTGGCCTAAGTTAGTGAGCCTTAGCTAATCAAGTGCCTTTGGGCTTTTGTGGAAAGATTAGGTTGTGAAGAAGATTCTGATCCACCACGGCTGGACCAACATCCGGCCCATTGGCCACTGGGCAAGGCTTGCTGCATCAGAGCTTAGAAACAACGGCCATCAGGTTTGGTACCCGCAGTTCCCGGACCCTGACACCCCTAACACATCCAAGTGGCAAGAGCTCTTGCAGCAAGAAGTAAACATGATGGATGAGGTTGAAGGCGGCGAAAAGATAGCAATCTGCCATTCACTCGGAACCACCAATTGGCTTATCGCTGCGATGAACGACTTATTCGATAAGCCCTTTGACCGGGTGCTGCTGGTTGCGCCACCAGATCCAAACCAACTGACTCAAGCTGAAGGCATCGAAGGTTCACCACTTGACTTGGATGACCCGGAGCTAGCTTTAAGCGCTCATAAATGGGCCAAAGATCTGACCGTGATAGCAAGTGATGAGGACCATTGGCTTCCTCGGGGAGTCCAGATCTATGCTCCAGCGCTCAATCTAGAACCGCTGATTTTTCCAGGTGCCGGGCACTTTTCATTTGATCAGGGTTGGGGTAAATGGTCTGGGCTTGCCAACTGGGTCGAGACTGCTAACCCTCAAGACTTGATGCAGCGCTAGCGTCCAGCGCTGCCTTATTTCTGACCCTGTGAATAGCACCTAGCCAGACAAGCAAGCCCATCGCCAAAACCCCCATGGCGAAAGTCAGACCAATGGCCGACTGGACGTTTGCCAACACCAACATTGTAAGCAACGAGGGCGAAAGCGCAGAAACCACTTTGCTGAGCATCATGATGTAGCCCTGGCGTTGACCGAAGCCCTCGGAACCAAAAAACAAAAGTGGCAGCGAACCTCTAATAAACGGGTTCAAGCCAACACCGATACCGTGCAGAATCACGAATGGAATCAGAGCATTGACGCCGAAGATCCAAATCAAGACCACCCCGATTGGGTGGGCCGCAATCGACAATGCAGCAACCCGCATTGGGGTCATGATTTTCCCCGGAACCAAAATCAGCACCCTGGCCAAAACTTGAGATGGCCCAAGGATTGTCGCGGCAAGCAACGCGACTTCGGAGCTAGCCCCTAATTCGCCGAGCAAAAACGGCAAAGTGGTGTTCACCGAGGAAACGATGAAGCCCTCGAGTGCGAACATGACAGCAAAAATTACCAGCAGCAAATCGAACCGGAAACGATTTTTTATTATCTTCCGAATTGGGCCGGTGGTTGTCGGGACCTCCTTGGGTTCTGTCCTTGGAATGCTCAAGTTCAGCGGCAGCGCGATTAACAGGTGCATTAGGGCCCAGAAAAAAACAGCCTGCTGCCAGCCGAGAGTCTGCTCAAGGTAACTGGTTAGTGGCCACGAGATTGTGGAAGAAAAGCCAGCAAAAACCGTGATTCCCGCGATTACTCGATTTGATTTATTGCCGAAGAAAGAAACTGCGGTTGCGAACGCCGAGTCGTAATTACCCATTGACCCGCCAACCCCGATTAGCAGCCAAGCCAAAATAAGCATGACGTGGTTGGTGCTGATAGCTAACAGGCCCAGGCCCGCAAAAAAAGCAACGCTTCCAATCGGCAGCACCGCTCTGCCGCCAAGCCGATCGATTGCTCTTCCAACCTGAGGGCCCAAGAATCCAGAGACCAGCAATGAAACAGTGAAGGCCCAAAAGAAGTCCTGGGTGGTTATACCGAGAGATTTTGATATAGGAACGGCCAAGATCGCCGGCAGATAAAAAGAGGAGCCCCAGGTGATAATCTGGCCCACGCCAAGCCGAACCGTTATCGATGAACCCTTGGTCAACTAACACCTCAAATTAGACAGAACCCTAAGCCTATTACCGCGGTGAAGTTTCAAGGCATAATAAAAGGGGCCGGGAGTCACGGCCAGGAACTAATCGAAAGGCAGCTTGCAGCTATATGCCAATGACAAATAAAACAGCGTTCATAACCGGAGCCAGTAGTGGCCTGGGATTAGTCACCAGTAAAGAGCTTGCGGCCTTTGGCTTTGATATCGTCATGACCGCCCGTGGCAAAGAACGGCTGGAAAAGGCCGGCGAAGACCTCGCGAATCAATACCCCAAATCAACAATCACCACTCAGGTTCTGGACGTCTCGAATTTCGACGAGGTCCGATCCTTCGCCAAAGAGTTTTCTGGCCCAATAGATGTTCTTATGAATAACGCTGGAGTGATGGGACCAGATTTCAGTTTGTCCGTGGACGGAATCGAGTCTCAAATGGCAATCAACCACCTAGGCCACTTCGTACTAACCAAGGCGCTCTGGAAGCAGTTAGGAAAAGCTGCCGCTCCGAGAGTCATTTCACTCTCCAGCACCGTGCATCGCAGGGGCAAGCTCAAATCGTTGGGCCTGGCACAACTAAAGGGTGCAAATCAAAAAAACTATGACCGCTGGCAGCGCTACGCCGACAGCAAGTTGGCGTGCCTGCTATTTGCCCGAGAACTTGATCTTAGAACCAAGCAATCCGGCAGCAAAGTTATCTCGATTGCAGCTCACCCGGGATGGGCAGTGACTGGATTACAGGACAATTTCCCGAACCGATTTGATCGTTTTGCCCAAACTGCGAAGCAGGGAGCCCGGTCGCAAATAATGGCGGCTACAGGAACGGATTTAGCCGGTGGCGAGTTTGTAGGGCCTTCTAGAGAACTATGGGGAGAACCTAAACTAATCAAGGGCACCAAGCAGTCACGTGATCTTGATCTGATGAAGCAGCTTTGGGAGCTCAGCGAAGTAGCAACCGGAGAAACGTTCGAGCTATAACCGCTAGGCTCCAATGATTACCCAGGAGTACTTTGTCATCTATTGACCCGGAAGCCGTTGTCGGCTCAAGGATTACTAACCAGAGCCTTAGCCGCTGGCTACACTCGCTGCCTGGCGTGGACAAGGTGGGACTAGAGGCCCGGTCTGCTTCTCTTGCAACTAGGTCAATCAAGACCACTTCCAAGGCCTGGGCTTTGGATATGGCGATTCAAATGATGGATCTCACCACCCTCGAGGGCGCTGACACCAAAGAGCGTGTTCGAAGCCTTTGCCTAAAGGCGATTACTCCGGACCCAACCGATTTGACCACCCCGCAACCGGCAGCAATCTGTGTTTACGGTGACATGGTAAAACACGCCAAAGAAGCACTTGGCAAGAACAAGATTCATGTGGCTGCAGTGGCAACTGCCTTTCCCTCTGGTCGCGCTAGCTTGCCAGTGAAGATTGCCGACACCAAGGATGCGGTCAACGCCGGCGCCGATGAAATCGACATGGTTATCGATCGCGGTGCTTTTCTGTCGGGTAATTACCTGGAGGTTTATAAACAGATTATTGCGGTGAGGGCCGCCTGCGAAAGAAAAGATGGCTCCCGTGCCCACCTCAAGGTAATCCTTGAAACCGGTGAGCTGGAGACCTACGACAACATTAGGCGTGCCAGCTACCTGGCAATGCTTGCAGGACCCGATTTTATTAAGACCTCGACCGGCAAGGTCAGCGTGAATGCAACGCTTCCAATCACACTTTTGATGCTGCAGGCAGTCAAGGATTGGTTTGACCAGACCAAGATTCAAATCGGTGTGAAGCCAGCCGGTGGCATTAGAACCGCTAAGGATGCCATCAAGTACCTGGTAGTAGTAAAAGAAACAGCCGGTGAAATGTGGCTGACCCCAAAATACTTCCGCTTCGGAGCATCGAGCTTGCTCAACGATGTCTTGATGCAGCGACAAAAACTAAGAACCGGTCACTACTCCGGTCCTGACTACGTGAGCGTGGACTAGGAGAGAATATGTTTGATTACGCACCAGCACCAGAATCCAGAGACTTAGTGAACTTCCAAGCTTCCTACGGCCACTTCATTGGTGGCAAGTTCACCAAGCCTGCCAACAGCTACAGCACCATAAACCCCGCTACCGAAGAAGTACTGGCTGAGATCTCTCGCGGCACAGCCAAAGACGTAGATTCGGCCGTAAAAGCGGCGCGCTCCGCCTACGAAAAAACCTGGAGCAAGCTAGATGGCGCGACCAGAGGAAAATACCTCTACCGAATCGCAAGAATCATCCAAGAACGCTCTCGTGAATTAGCTGTTGCCGAGACTCTAAATAATGGCAAGCCAATCAAAGAAACCCGAGACGCTGATATCCCATTGGTCGCGTCTTGGTTTTTCTACTACGCCGGCTGGGCAGACAAACTTGACTACGCGGGCCTGGGAGCCAACCCGATGGCTCACGGGGTTGTGTCCCAGATAGTGCCATGGAATTTCCCATTGATGATGTTGGCTTGGAAAATTGCCCCGGCACTTGCCGCCGGTAACACCGTTGTCCTGAAGCCCGCCGAAACAACCCCGTTGACAGCCCTTCTGTTCGCGGAAATCTGCCAGCAGGCGGAGCTGCCAGATGGCGTTGTGAACATAGTCACCGGTTTCGGCGACACCGGAGCCATGATGGTCGGTCACCCCGACGTTAACAAGATTGCCTTCACCGGCTCCACCGATGTTGGAAGAATTATTGCTAAGCAGATTGCCGGCACCGAGAAAAAGGCAACCTTGGAACTCGGCGGCAAGGCCGCCAACATTGTCTTTGAAGATGCCGCGTTAGACCAAGCGGTCGAAGGCATAGTAAATGGCATCTTTTTCAATCAGGGCCACGTTTGCTGCGCCGGTTCCAGATTGCTGGTTCAAGAATCAATTCAGCACGTGGTTATCAAGAAGCTCAAAGCGCGCATGGAAAACATTCGTTTGGGTGACCCAATGGACAAGAACACCGACATCGGTGCAATTAACTCCAAGGAGCAGCTCACCAAGATTGATCGCCTGGTCAAGCAGGGAGTAAAAGAAGGTGGTGAAGCTTGGGCTCCGGCCTGCGTAATGCCAAAAAACGGTTTCTGGTATGCCCCAACAATCATTACCGGTGTCTCCCCTGCCAACACTGTTGCCCGAGAAGAAATATTCGGACCGGTGCTATCGGTCATGACCTTTAGGACTCCCGCCGAGGCGGTGGCAAAAGCCAATAACTCTCAGTACGGCCTGAGCGCCGGCGTCTGGACTGAAAAGGGTTCAAGGATTCTGAAGATGGCGGATCAGCTGAACGCCGGTGTGGTCTGGGCAAATACATTCAACCAGTTCGACCCTGCCAGCCCATTTGGCGGCTTTAAAGAGTCTGGCTATGGCCGCGAAGGCGGCCGTCACGGATTGCTTGGCTACTTGAAGGGATCAAACTAATGCGCTTAGAAGTAAAGAAGACCTACAAACTCTTTATCGGTGGCAAGTTTCCCCGTTCTGAATCGGGCCGCGTCTACAAGCTCAATAACCACAAGGGTGAGTTCCTGGCGAACGTTGCGAAAGCTTCTCGAAAAGACGTGCGTGAATCCGTTGTTGTTGCCCGCTCCGCCCATTCTGGTTGGGCCGGTGCGACTGCTTATAACCGAGGTCAGATCCTCTACCGAATCGCAGAGATGCTGGAAGGCAGACGCGAACAGTTTGTTGCCGAAATTCGAGAGCTAACCGGTCAGAGCGACAAGCAAGCGAACCAAGAGGTTGACAAAGCAATTGACTCCTGGGTTTGGCACGCCGGCTGGACCGACAAGATCGATGCGGTTGCTGGAAACGTGAACCCAGTTGCTGGGCCATTTTTTAACATTTCAACCAACCAACCAACCGGAGTAGTGGCAGCCTTTGCGCCGCAGGGAAGCCCATTGGTTGGGTTGGTAAACACAATAGCTCCGGCGATAGTTTCCGGTAACTCAATTATTGCTATCAGCTCAGAAATGCTTCCGATCTGCGCTGTAACGCTGGCAGAAGTGCTAGAAACCTCTGACCTGCCAGGCGGTGTTGTGAACATCCTCACCGGTAACGCGACCGAACTTGGAAGCTGGCTTGCCTCCCACCTGGATGTAAATGCAATTGACCTAGAGGGAACCTCAAACGCTGCGGAGCTCGAGATGCTGGCCGCTGAAAACCTAAAGCGAGTAATTCGCAAGGGCAGCTACGCGAGAACTGGGGCCAAGGGTTCACTTCAGCACATTCTTGATCTGATGGAAACCAAAACCGTGTGGCACCCCAAGGGGCACTAGCAATTCTGCTGCTAACTAAGCTGCGTTTAACTGGATCCCGTTGAGCCAGGCTGGCCGCCGACAATAGACATAGATCCGGCCGCAAACTCACAAGCAATTTTGGCAGCTGCTGCCGCCGACACATCACCGTCCAAGATGGTGCGCATAAACATTGCGGCAAAAGCATCGCCGGCTCCGGTCGGGTCGACAATCTTGGCCTCAACACCGGGCACCACTTCGGCGGTAGTGGGATTTCTGACATAGGCGCCGTCTTTGCCTAGGGTCACAACCACAAGTGGAAACTTTTTATGTAAAGCATCGGCGACTCGGGTTGCAGATTCCTCCCCGGTCAGCGCTTGGGCCTCTTCTAAGTTTGGAAAAATAACATCGGCGCCCTCAATGGCCTCCAGGAAATACTTTGCTCCGTAGTCTCGGATGAAGCTAGCGCTTCCCGGATCGCAGACAATCACCATGCCGTGGGCTTTTGCCATGGCCATCAGCTTTTGAGTTCCCTCGGTTCCAATCGATAGCACTGTGTAACCGGAAATATATAGAAAGTCTCCGAACGCCTCCACCGGCATCACTCCAACCTCAAGGTTCTGGTTAGCCCCTCGGTCAGTGAAAAAAGTGCGATTGTCACCGTCGATCAGAACCACTATGCGGCCGGTGGAGAGCGTTTGATCTTCTTGCAAATGCGCAATGACATTTTTGGTCTTGAACTCAGCGGTGAACTTTTTGCCATCACCCTTTCCAACTCGGGCGAACAAATGTGTTTCAACATCCAAGGTGGTGAGCCAAACTGCGAAGTTGGCGGCGGAGCCTCCGGAGGTCGCGACCAACCTGGATTCGTTATCGGTGTTCGATTGAACCTTGCCAATCGGCATCACGACGATGTCTTCTATTATGTCGCCAACAATTAGAGCCTTAATGAGCCCCTCCTTGGGCTATGGCCTTGGAGATTTCCCCTGCTACAAAAATGTTATTCCTAACCAGTGACAAGTTAACTTCAAGTGAGGCCTGATTGGAAGCCCCAACTATAAAATCGAGCAAAAAGGGCGTGACCTGTTTTCCCCGCACGCCGGCTTTTTTTGCAGCGGCAAATGCTTTTTGCAAGACCATATCGTGATCAGCCTTGTTCCAAGCTTGATCTTCTGGAACTGGGTTTGCAATCAGTAGCGCTGCCAGAACCCCGAGCTTCCGCTGCTCAAAAACAATCGCCGCGACTTCAGCGGCCGATTCGACGCTCCAGTCGAGCGTGTAATCACTAGTGGGAAGCCAGAAGCTTGGAAAATTTGTTGTCTTGTAGCCCACGACCGGAATGCTTAGAGTTTCAAGCCGCTCCAGGGTTGCAGAAATATCCAACACCGATTTCACTCCGGCGCTTACGACCACAACCGGAGAATTTGCCAGCGTCGTCAAGTCAGCCGATTCATCAAAAGTCTCACTTGCACCGCGGTGGACACCGCCGAGGCCTCCGGTTGCAAAAACCCTGATGCCAGCTTTTGCCGCCAAAAAAGCGGTGGCTGCAACCGTTGTTGCTCCGTTGATACCCTTTGCGGCGATGATTGGGAGGTCCCGGACCGAGGACTTAGCCGTGCCTTCAGCCGCTATTTGCTCCAGCTCGTTTTGATCAAGACCGATAGTTGGGACACCTTTGATAATGCCGATAGTTGCCGGGACGACTCCGGCGTCGATTAGCTGCTGCTTAAATTCTTTGGCTGCAGCTATGTTTCTGGGATAGGGAAGACCGTGAGAAATAATCGTGGACTCTAGTGCGACTACGGGCTTGTTGGTTTCCAGTGCTTCTTGAACTTGTTTATTAATTTTCATTTTCATCTCCAGTGCTCAAGGGTACTTGAGGCTTGCAAGGCGGTATATTATTTTTTTTAGAAAGCACAAAACGATGAAAAGACCGTGGCTGACCACCACCACCGGCCAACGGTGGTCAATCGTCCTCAGTGTTGTTATTTCCGCAGTTATGGTGATCGCTCTGATCGGCTACTGGATTCTGCAGGCCGCCCCCAGAGTCCAAATCACACAGCTTGATCCGAATCAGATTGAGTATTGCTACCTTGAGCAATGCACTCCCATAGACAAGCTAGCCGGCTTGGAATTAGAAACCACACCTGAGCCCTACAGCGTGATCGTTGGGGAATGGGGAACCAGCATCCAGCTGAGGTTTGTAAACCGCGGTCGGCTCGAGGGAACTCGCGAACTAAGGCTCCTGCTCAGGTCCGACAAGGGAAAGATCATCGAGGGCATGCGTCAAGAAGTGACGTTGATGCCCAAGGGGCCAGTGCTGGTTGAGTTCTTCTTCACAGGGTTTCCCGAGGAGCTTCAGCGCGGTAATTTGCAACTCGGATATTAGCTTCAATAACAAGGAAATCTCCGTTACCAAAACGTTATATTTTGCAGGAGTTTCACAGACAACTATCTGTTGTAATGATGAAGTGAAGCGCGCGACGAAGTGCAATATCGGTAGACTTATGTTGGGCCTGCCGAAATTTTTCTTAGTATGTGGGCTTTCAATAAGAGAAAACCGAAAGGGAAAAAATGGTCAACGAATTGAGCTACGAGGGATACAACCTTCTTTACAACTTGCTCTCACTAGGAATCGCGAGCATGTTGTTCACCACCATATTTTTGTTTGTAGCACGTGAGCGTGTATTGCCTCGTTACCGCTTGGCCGTAATGGTCTCGGGAACAGTTACTGCAATTGCCGCCTACCACTACTTCAGAATGTTCGAGGACTTGGTACACGTCTTCGGGCCAGAAAAAATTGAGGGCGCCGTTTACAACGTAGGCTACCGCTACGTGGACTGGTTCCTAACTGTTCCCCTTCTACTGGTTGAGACCGTTGCCGTTTTGGCATTGGCTAAGGCAGTCCAGACCAAGATGCTAGTGAAGCTTGTTCCTGCAGCCGCACTGATGATTGGTCTTGGTTACCCAGGAGACGCTCAGCTAAACGTGTTCTACGAAGGTGACGCATCACTTTGGGGTCTACTTTCAACCATCCCATTCCTTTACATCCTTTACGTACTATTCGTAGAGCTTGGAAAGAGCCTCGACCGTCAGCCACCTGCGGCTGTAAGGAAGATCAAGGAACTACGTCTTCTTCTTCTTGCAACCTGGGGTGTTTACCCAATCGCGTTCATCGCAAACATGAACGCAACCGTATTCGACGAGACGTCATTCGTTCTTCGCGAAGCCGGTTACACCATCGCGGACATCCTCGCGAAGTGCCTATTCGGCCTAATGATCTTCACCATCGCTCGTATCAAGAGCGCTGCTGATAACGCCGAATTCGCCGAGAGCGAGTACAAAGAAGTAGTTTCAAAGTAGTTAGTAACTTCTAAAAGAAACGGCGTCAGGAATCTTCCTGACGCCGTTTCTTTTACCTCTGATAGATTCGAGGTATGGAAGTATCGAAGGGAGAAACAAAGATGAAGAGAAAAATCGATTGGGACCTAGTTCAGATAATCGTTTTGGTCTCCCTACTACCGACCATGTTGGTAATCGGTGCCCTTGCGCCAAGTTTCTTCGCCGACTACAGCTAATGTAAGCGAGTGGGAAAAAACATAGATTTAGGCACCTGGCAACAATTTGTCGCAAGTAGGAGAACCACTCGAGATTTTCTGGACAAAGCTGTCCCGCAAGAACTTATTGACCAGCTACTCGCCGACGCTATGACCGCTCCTTCTTGGTCTAACACCAGGCCTTTCTTGGTGGGAATTGCCTCGGGCGATCGCCGAGACCGGATTTCAAAAGAGTTTCTAAACCGCTGGGAAGCAGCCTCTGCTGCCTTAGGGCCAGGGCTCATGGGCAAGGTCAAATTATTTGCAACTCGCTACGGGCTGCCAAAGTCTGACTACAAGGTTTTTCGCCCCTATCCAAAAGATCTGAAACCGAGGCAACAAAAAGTCGGCGCTGACCTTTATGGATTCATAGACATCAAGCGTGAAGACAGTGAAAAACGTCAGGCGCAATGGGCTCGGAACTACGAATTCTTTGGCGCTCCAGTGTCGCTGTTTATTTTCACTCACTCAGGTTTGGGCGAGTACTCGGTATCCGATGCTGGGTTGTTTATGCAAAACCTGATGCTTTCAGCCCATGCCCACGGTCTTGGCACCTGTGCTCAAGGGTCAAGCGCACTTTGGGCAGACCCCGTGAGAAAAGAATTCAAAGTCCCTAAAAAATACAAGCTACTTTGCGGCATAGCCCTGGGCTACCCAAGCGATGACAAGATCAATAAGTTCGAGGCTGAGCGCCTGGGAATTGAGCAAATAAAGTTAGAGCCGAATGATTGATCTAACCGCTCCGGACTTTATAGACAATCCATACCCGGCCTTGCGGCTACTCCGCGAAAAAGGCGCACCGCAGTGGCACGGGCGAACCGGTACTTTTTTGGCAGCCGGCTTCAAGGACGCAAGTCAGGTGCTGAGAAGCCGTGACCTCGGACGAATCTTCGAGAGCAACACTCCGTTGAACGAATGGGAAACCTTCAACTGGCTGCACTCCGATTCCATTCTTGACTCGGAGCCACCGAAGCACTCAAGGTTGCGCTCCCTAGTCATGAAAGCGTTCAACCCGAAAAAGATTGAGAGCCTTAGACCCGATGTTGAACGCATAACTGCGGGGTTGCTTGACGAGGCTGCTGAGAAACTGAGCGCAACAGGCCAGTTTGACCTGATTGCCGACTACGCAGAGCCATTGCCAGTGAAGGTCATTGCCTTCCTGCTGGGCTTCCCAGTAACCGATGAGCACCTGCTAAGACCTTGGTCCCAGTCGATCGTGAAGATGTACGAGGTGAGCCCCAGTGAACAAGACAGAGCCGAGGCGAAACTAGCTGCTGACCAGTTCGCTTCCTATGTTCACGAACTGATGCTTGAGCGCAAGAAAAACCCCGGCACCGATTTGATTAGTGAACTAGCTCAAGTTGAAGAAGAGGGTGAAAAGCTAAACGCCCACGAGCTCATTGCAACCTGCGTGCTTCTTCTCAACGCCGGCCACGAAGCTTCGGTGAATGGCTTCGGCAACGGCATGGTTGCCACCCTGCAATTTCCTGACCAACTCGAGCTTTTGAACGCCGACCCGTTCGGAATTGCTGACACGGCAGTTGATGAATTTCTCAGATTCGATGCGCCGCTGCATCTATTCGAGCGCACCGCAACCAAGGATACTGAAATCGGCGGAGTGCAGATTCTGGAGGGCCAAAAGATCGCGGCGCTACTTGGGAGTGCAAATCGAGACGAACGGGTATTTTATGACCCCGACAACTTAGACCTAACTAGATCCCCGAACCCGCACATCGGTTTCGGAGCTGGCATTCATTTTTGCATCGGTGCTCCGCTTGCAAGGCTAGAAATGGCGATCTCGCTGCCTAAGCTGATTGAGCGATTTAGCTCCCTGGAACTTACAGAAACCCCAGTGCGAAGGCAGAGCTTCGTTCTCAGAGGCTACGAACAGGTGCTAGTCACAAATAAGGCCTAAAAACAGCAAATCTGATATCGTAAGGTCTGTGTCCAGGAAGCAAATTACTTTGCAGCGAGTGATCTTTTGACCCTTGGAACAACCTCGTTAGCATAGAGCTCGATGGTTCGCATGAGTTGCGAGTGAGGAACCGGTCCGGTGCCATATTTCAAATCAAATCGGCTTAGGCCCAAGGCTTTAATCGCATAAACAATCTTGTTCGCAACTGTTTCAGGTGATCCCACATAAAGTGAACCGCTCTCCACTTCGCCCAGGAAGTGCTCCTTGGTAGTTGGGCCCCAACCTCGTTCTTTGCCAATGCGCCCAAAGGCAATCTCATAATTTGGCCAAGCCTCTTCGATTGCTTGCTGGTTTGTGTCAGAGATGTGCCCTGGGGAATGTATTCCCACCTGCAACTCAGGCTTGCCCATTTCTTGCAAAGACTGGCGAAATAAGTTTGCGTAGGGGGCGAACCGTGCTGGGTCGCCACCGATGATTGCCAGCTTCATGTTGGCTCCTAGTCTGGCTGCACGAATGACCGATTTGGGAGATCCGCCAACTCCAACCCAGAGCGGAATCTGACCGCCATCGGTTTTTGGGTAGACCTCTTGGTTGTTCAATCCGGCTCGGACCGACCCGGACCAAGTAACTGGTCCTTCTTTTAGAAGCTCAACAAGTAGTTCGAGTTTTTGCTCGAATAGTTCCGCGTAATCAGAAAGGTTAAAGCCGAACAGCGGAAAGCTCTCGGTAAACGAACCCCTGCCGGCTGTGATCTGAGCCCTGCCGTTTGATAGCGCATCAATGGTTGCAAAGCGCTGATAGACCCTGACCGGATCGTCGCTAGAAAGCACCGTCACACCGGAGCCTTAAATAATCTGCTTTGTAGAGCTCGCGAGCGCCGCCAAAATAGTGTCTGGTGCTGAGACTGAATAATCATCGCGGTGGTGCTCACCGATGTTGAAATTATCTAGGCCAAGTTCGTCCGCGAACTGGCCTTGGATGACCACATCGCGTATTACCTGTCCAACTGAAACCGGATTGCCGTCATCGTCCAGAGTCATGTCCCCGAAGGTGTCCAGACCAAATGTGATGTTTTTCATAAAAGGAGGCTACGGGGTCTAACTGGCAGCATCGGTAATTTTAGAAAAGCGCTTGGCTCATCATCGCCGAGACGCCACCGGTGGCGCAGGTTGGGGCAGTTGGAGGCTACGCTCGCGGCGTAATAGGGTCCATAATCTCAACGGTATCCGGCAGTTCCCGGCTCCTCCAGCGGCGAGCCAAAACCCTCCCAGATTCTGGCTTCTCAAGGGCCACGAGGGCTTTTTGAGTTAGCTAGCTCAGCTCTCCAAAATCGTAAAACGCTAGCTTGAGGCCTTTTTTGGTTGCCTATCAAATTTATTGCTTCGCGGTTATGGTGGTTTTGAAGGCCGAATTACAGCCGGAAGACGAAAGGACAAACAAAATGCGCAAGAAAATCCTAGCTGGCGTAGCCGCCGGGGCGCTTGCCGCGATGGGAATCGCTGCCCCCGCTAATGCAATCTCAGACACCAGCGCTGATCTTTAAGTTCTACACGCAGTGCCAGGGTTGATTGTCGATGTTTACGTTGACGGTTCCCTAACACTTGATGACTTCGAGCCTGGCGACCTCACAGACGCCATAGACCTTCCGGCTGGCACCTACACTGTTGCAATAACCGGAGCGGAAGCCGCTGATGCCTCCGCGCCAGTAATCCCCGCTTTCGACATAACACTCGGGGCCAACATGAGCTACACGGCCGTTGCGCACCTCGACGCTTCTGGCGCAGCAACTGCAACCCTTTACACCAATGACTTGAGCGCGATCGCAGCCGGTCAGGGCAAGATCACCGTCCGCCATACTGCAGCGGCTCCCACCGTTGACATTCTTGCTGGCGGAGCCACGCATTTTGCAAACCTTAGCAATGGCGGAGAAGTGAAGCATGACATGGGAGTCGGAACCATCTCGGCTGCCGTTGCACTAACTGGAACCCTCGTCCCTGTTATCGGCCCGGCCGATGTGACCGTCGCTGAAGGTAGCAACGTCATCGTCTACGCCTGGGGAAGCGCGCAAGCCGGTAACCTGGCCCTTGCGGTACAGGTCATTGATGGCCTTCAGACCAGCCCCACCGGAGTACCTGCAGGAAGCGCCGGTCTCGCCGCTGAAAGTAACAACGGCGCTCTAATCGGTGGCTTCGGTGCTTTAGCAGCACTTCTTGCACTCCTCGGAGTTGCAGCCACCCGAATTAGAACAGCACAAGCCCAAAAGTAGCTGCCACTAAGTAGCTGCCAAAAAACAAAACACCCTACCGAGGAGAGGCGCCATGACCGCAAAGGTAATAGCCCTTGCAGGCATGGTGCTTTTTCTTGTTGGTTGTGCGACCCCAGCAAACCAGAGCATTGCACCCGATCGGGCATCAGACACCGCATCGGCCCCGAGGCCTAGCTCCGAAGTGAACATTCCCCGACAGTCGGCCGCGCTTCAGCCGATAGTTCAGGCCCCTGCGCCGGTGAGGATTCAGATTCCTTCGGCCTTGATAGACATTGAAATTGTTCCAGTCGGAGTTGAAGCCAACGGATCCATGGAAATCCCAGAAAAGGTCACGATTGCAGGGTGGTACCGCTACGGACCATCGCCGAGTAGCGATAAGGGCTCGACGGTGATAACCGCTCACGTCGATGCTCTAGTGCAGGGTCTCGGTCCCTTTGCTGCCTTGCAATCATTGCCGGAGAATGCAGAAATTATCGTTACCACCGACACCGGTGTCGAGCACCGCTATATTTTGGAGTCGGTGCAGAATTTTCAAAAAGAGCAGGTTCCGCTCGATCAAGTGTTTGATCGTACCGGAGCGCCAAGACTTGTGCTTATTACTTGCGGTGGACAGTTCGATAAAAAGTTGCGGACTTACTCCGACAATGTTGTTGCTATAGCTAATCCGATGTGACAACCATCCTCCGGAGACTTCAAGAACAGGCACTTCTGTCACTAGATCAGCGACTACGAACGAGCCTTCCGCACTCGAACGATAAGCGCGCCGGGGTCGACCCAGGCGCGTACTGATTTGACGAGACCGAATTCGTCGCCGTCGAGCTGAAACTCTTCCGGGCTGTCGAGGATCATGTTGAAGTCTCTGCCGGTCTCATAGCGAACCTCTCGCACGTCCCGCGACAAGTCGATGATGCTGCGGCCGACGGCACTCTTGCGCAGCACACCGTTTTCCCACGCAACTTTGTTCCAAATTTTGACCCAGCCAAAAAGACTACGCGGCACAAGCACTGCCATGTCCAGGATGCCGTCGTCGGGTTTTGCCTCGGGCATCAGCAGCAGGCCGCCCGGCAATGCCCCGCAGTTGCCGATGATGACGCTGTGGGCAGTCAGGGAGCGGTTGGGTGCGCCATCCACGCTGTAGTGCAAGTGAGCGGGGCGCAACTCGGGGATTGAGCGGGCGATGCCGTCCACGTACGCGAGCCAGCCGACAGCCTTCTTGAGCTTCGTGCTCGTGTTCCTGATCATCTTGGCATCGATCCCGAGCCCCGCCATCACCAGGAACGCGTGCTCTTCATGATCATCATTATCACGAACAATCCCGACCATGCCAAGGTCTATGGCGCGGTTATACCCTTTAAAGGCGACAGCAACGCTGTCGTGGACGTTGCCGGTCGATAAATCAAGGTTGCGCGCCAGCAGGTTGCCGGTGCCAGCCGGGACAACAGCCATCGCGACTCCACTACCGCGCAGCGCCTCAGCAACAGCGCGAACGGTGCCGTCGCCGCCCGCCGCAAGAACCACCTTGGCACCGTGCCCGATAGCAACGGTTGCAACGCCCTGACCCGGGTCTTTCTTTGTTGTTGAAAACCAGATCGGCGCGGCCCAATCTGCAGCCTTTGCGGCAGCATTCACAATCTTCTTGAGCTTCTCAAAGTCGACCTTAATGGGGTTATATATGACCGCCAATTTGGGCTTTCTGGTTCGAGACGTGGGCACAGGTAAACGCTACGCTATGGATCGGTTGACCGTAGGAGTGATTGACCCCAAGTCCTGCGAGTCGACCCCGACGCTGCGCACCAAAATAGTGTCTGGTGCTGAAACTGAATAATCGTCGCAATGGTGCTCACCGATGTTGAAATTATCTAGGCCATGTGTGATGTTTTTCATAGAAATAGCCCAAGTGGTCTAGCTACAGAGCAGTCTTACTTTAGGAAAACCGTGAGTTCACTGCCGCCTTGAGCACCAGGACTTAGCGTCCACGAAATGGCCGCAGAATCTAAGACCTTAGAGCCAAGTCCCGCTGGCCCCGATACCGGCCCAATGCCATTATCCAAGACAGTCAACTTTGGCTCTGGGTCAACCGATAATTCGATCGTGACTTGACTGGCCAGACCGTGGCGGAAGGAGTTAGAGACGGCCTCTTCAATCAGGTAAAAAAGCGGGCCGGGGTTTATTTCCTTAGGCATCGGTTCTGGCACTAGGTGTTCGATTGCGGCGAAACCCCTCCATCGCCCCACCAAACCCTGCATCATTTGTTCAAAAGAGGACTCGTCCATGTCCGAACGACTGTCCAGAAACTCCATCAGTGCATCAAGCTCACTTGCGGCAGCCTGGGAGCTGACTTGCTGCCCGCCCTGCTCCTGCAATACCAGCGCCATCAACCGTGACTGCACCTCACCGTGTAATTGGTTGGCTACGGTGCGGCGCCTGAGCTCCAAGGAACCAAGGTTTCCACCAACGCCCAAAAGTTCTGATTCAACCCGAATCAAAGCGGCGGTCCGCCTAGCGATTTGGAAACTGGTCGCCAGCAATGAAACCTCTGCCAGCCATAGGCCGACACTCAAAGTGCTTACCCACGCCGAAGGGGCCGGCTCTCCAAAAACTTGGTTTACTGAGGCCACAAGCAACGCCGGCACCACAGAGGCGGAAATCAGAAACGAAGCTGGGTTGATGGCATTTAAAGAAGAAAGCAGCCTAAAGACCACCCAAAGCCAAATAAGAATAAGGCTTGCCCCCGTCAATGTTGTGACGATACCCACTTGAAGCCCAAATCTTTCGATGTTTTCACCAATGGCAAGCAGGTAGAAAAATGCCACGACACTAGCGGGCGGGCTAGACCGCAAAGCCTGGACAATCAGCGCCCTGGGGGCAACTGACTGATACTTTTGCTCCATTGCATTGTAGAGAGAAGTGGAGAGTGGCCTAACATTTCGCTCCACCAGCTCTCTAAGCAGTCGAGCATGAAAAGATGAAAGGTGCTTCGCGTCTTTATTGAGGTTTAGCTCCCGAGAAAGCTTGCTCAACCCGGCCTTTAGATCAACCAGTGAGCTTCGCTCCTTGGTCGACAGGGCGATCGGAAGTTCGGCGGACTTTGCCGCCAGCAGTAGCTGCCTTTCAAACTCGAGCTTTTGTAGAACCAGCCCCCAGAAAGATCCGGCCGAAAGGGCAACCACTCCTATGAGAGATCCAAGAACAATCTTGAACCAATACCGCTCCACTTCGAGACTCGAACCCAGTGTCCAGCTCACAACGGTGAGGGTCATCAAAGTCTTTATGCCGCCTAGAAGAGCGGAGATGCCGATGACCCAGAAAATATTCAGAACCCGCTCAGGGCTTTTGCCGTACACGCGATTTCGAATAAGGGAACTCGCCGCCAACAGAATGGCTATCGCCACCAAGTTCGCGAACAACCACGCGAGTACTTCCTGCAGGTTTGTAGCTCTTGATGTAGCAAGTGACAGCGTGACCATCAGTGGGGCCAACCAAACAAGCAGGGATCTTGCGTTTAGAAAGGTTTCGCTACCCAGCTTTGCCAGTAGCCGAGTCGGTTCTGTTTCAGTTGTCATGGATGATGCCGGTCGCCCTTAGGTAGGCCTTAGCCATTTGGATTCTCTGGTTGCCACTCTGATTCGCATCTAGTCCAAGCTTCTTGGCAATCCGACTGTTCACCGCCTGCACAGCCTTGGTCTCGATATGAAGACTGGTCGCAATGTCTGAGTTGCTCACGCCTTGCGCTATCAGTCTCAGAACATCAAGTTGATGGTCGGTAAGGATGTCAATCCCACCCTGGCTGGGCGCAAGCGTTTTTCGGCGCTTCGAAATCGACTCCTGCACAGCTGAGAGAATTTGATCGACCGACTCGATGCTCTTTTTTGTGAGGTACTGACTTCCCGAGGGGAGGCCCTTGAGACTTTTTTCTAGGAGCCTCGGGGTCTCAAATGAAGTCAGAAAAACTATTCCTATCTCCGGAGACAGCCTCCGCAGGCTTCTGGCTAAATCAACGCCGTTGGGCCCTGCTCCCAAGTGAAGGTCTATCACGGCCGCGTGAGGCATTTCTAGTTGAGCCTCTGCCATTGCGGAGGCAGCATCAGCTGCACTAAAAACGACTTGAACATCTGCGAAGGCCAGCGAGGCGGCCAAAGTGGACCGAGTAAACGAATCGTCTTCGCATATTCCGATCTTTAGGTCCATTCCTAAAGTATTCAGCAACAAAGGATGAACCACCACTTTCTGTCTCGTCCTTTGGCAAAACGTGGGCATTTACCCACGTTTTTGAACTATTTACCGCTCTCGGGTTCCTTTTGACTTGAAATCCTGCTGAGCTGAGAACATGAATATAACTTTCCCTCTGCGCAAGGCATTTGCTGTTCTACTCGCCGCTTCTTTGATCGCGCTTTTTCCACCCGCGACCCTTAGTGCTTCGGCGGCAGATCCTGTCCCGAGCATGGTTGCGGACATAAACACTTCCGGCGACAGTGACGTCTATGAATCCACAGTATTTGAGGGTCAGCTCTACTTCCGCGCAAAAGACGGCAGCAATGGATCCGAGCTTTGGGTCTATGACGGGACCAATGCGCCCTCGATGGTCGCAGACATAAATCCCGGCTCGGCCAGTAGCTTCCCTTCCGGTTTCGTTGAGTTCAACAGCAAGCTTTACTTCCAAGCAAATGGTGGCACCAATGGATCCGAGCTTTGGGTCTATGACGGGACCAATGCGCCCTCGATGGTCGCAGACATACGACCAGGAGCCAGCCCTAGCCTTCCCTCCTACTTCGCAGTTTTCAGCGGCAAACTTTACTTTCAGGCCAATGATGGAACACATGGGTCCGAGCTTTGGGTCTATGACGGCACCGACGCGCCATCGATGGTTGCGGACATAAGATCTGGATCGAACGGCAGCGGTGCTGCCTACTTCACAGAGTTCAACGGCAAGCTTTACTTCAGGGCTTACGAATCAGCAACAAAAGGAACTGAACTCTGGGTCTACGACGGAACCAATGAGCCGACTTTGGCCGCCGATATAAGGCCAGGCACTGGAAACGGCCTACCGAGCGAGCTAACTGTTTTCAACAACAAGCTCTACTTCACAGCAGATGACGGCACTAATGGGTTCGAGCTGTGGGTCTATGACGGAACCAATGCCGCCTCGATGGTCCAAGACATAAACACTTCCAGCAGCGGTTATCCCTTCGGCTTGACAGTCTTTAGCAACAAGCTTTACTTCGAGGCAAATGGCGGGACCAATGGGTTTGAGCTGTGGGTCTACGACGGGACTAACAACCCTTCAATAGTTCAAGACATAAATCCCGGTTCGAGCGGAAGCCGCCCGCGGGATTTCCAGGAATTCGATGGCAAGCTCTACTTTCAGGCCGATGACGGAACAAACGGAGCTGAGCTTTGGGTCTATGACGGAACCAATACAGCCGCAATGGTTCAGGACATTTACCCTGGTAGCAGACTTGAAAACAATGGCTTTGAAGAAGAAACCGTCATCAACGGAGGTCGGCCTGACTACTTGACAGTTTTCGACGGCAAGCTCTACTTCACCGGCACTGATGGCGTTCATGGCAAAGAGCTTTGGTCACTTGCAGCGCCGACAGCTCCAGTTCCAGCATTCGCCGCTACGACTAGAACCTCAACTGGTTTTACAGTTCAGGTCACAAACTACGACGTGACCTACACCTGGGCAGTAACCACAACCGTTGGCACGGCATCAATAAGTGCTACCGGTCTTGTGACTGTTGCTGGGGTTCCAGCAAACACTTCGGTAATTGCAACGATCACTTCCAGTAAAGCTGGAGTGACCTCTAAATCTGCAACCAGTACTGCCACTTCTTTGAAAACTGCAGTGTTCACACCGACCGTTGGACTACCCACCTCCACAGCAGCTGGCTTCACGGTTCAGGTCACAAACTACGATGCAAGTTACAACTGGAGCGGAACTGCAAATTTTGGCAACGTAACGGTTAGCAGCACCGGGCTTGTGACTGTTGCTGGCGTTGCGGCCAGCACGGCATCTGTTGCAACAATCAGCGCCAGCAAAACTGGCTTCACGCCGAGCGCTGTTTCAGCAACCGCAGTTGCATTGAGCGTCGAAGCCGTAGCTGCCGCTGCCGCCGAGGCTGAAGCTGAAGCAGCTGAAGCAGCTGAGGCAGCTGAGGCAGCAGCAGCCCAAACAGACGATAAGAAACTAAATGCTGGATCCTTTAAGGGCTACGTTGCGCTTTATGCCAAGGGCTACCAAGGCCAAAAGTTCAGCGCCAAGGTTG